>ENA-OQCN01000717-OQCN01000717.1-human-gut-metagenome-genome-assembly--contig:-NODE-717-length-17465-cov-3.333026_pt1 | contig 17465 bp, 25 predicted proteins | sample MGYA00242497_ERZ504576 | MGnify/ENA primary metagenome ERZ504576 (study PRJEB26092, sample SAMD00036296) | human gut metagenome | host: Homo sapiens | study: EMG produced TPA metagenomics assembly of... | reverse complement strand
TCGCATGGGCAATCGGACAGGCTCTTATGGATGACTATGATATGATAGGGTTCCGGATGAGGTACTATAAAAATCTTTCCATAGATGAATCTAACTGTACCGTTAAAAAAGAGGGCCAGTCGATTCACCTGACTGCCATGGAGTATCAGCTGTTTGTCACATTGCTCGACCATTCCGGGCGTGTCTGCTCCCGAAATCTTCTGCTGTCATCCGCTTGGCATATCACAACTCCGATTCAGACACGGACGGTCGATGTACATATCGCGAAATTACGGAAGAAGCTGGACTTGGGGCAAAATGATTTGAAAACCGTAACGAGGCAGGGGTATGCACTCTCGGGGTGAAAGGCCGCGAATGACAGATTGACAACGAAAAATCTCTCCAATCGTATTTATACATTCTAACTCGTGAGCGAACAATTGACTTCCTTCGAAAATGGGAGCGCCGCCGAGGTGCTCTGTCTGATTATGAAAATTACTCCGCCATCTTCGACAATTTTAAAGAGCCGGAGGAAATCGCATTAACAAATCTACAGTTAGACAAAGCGGTCAGCATTCTTTCTGATATGCCTTTAATTTACCGCCGAACATTGGTTCTGAGAGTAAAAGGGTACTCTATTCGTGAAATTGCGAAAATTACAAATTCAAGTGAATCAAACGTTAAAACCCGCATACACCGAGCACGCGCCATCTTACTCAAATCGTTCGACACTTAATAAAAAATATTTTTGAAGCTGGTTTACATTTACAGATGATTTTTCTCTTTCCCCTTTCAGGAGGGGAAGAAGAAAATGGAATCATCTCTTTATACTTGCATTCAGGATATTCAAAATGGTGACCGTGAGCAGGCACTCGCTCTTTTGGAGAAATTTTCTCCTCTGCTCAAGAAATATGCATTCTTCATGCAATCAGAGGATGCGTTGCCGGATTTTCAATGTTTCTTACTTGCGTTTTCCAAGAATTTACAACTCGACAAGTTGACCATGAGCACAGATGGTGCTATTATTAGCTATATCAACAAGGCAATATATCATCATTATATCGCACTTTCTAAAGCGAAGCGCCATCAGCTTCCCACTGTTTCGATTGAAAGCCAAACTGACTATGATCCTTTGCAGTTTGACACTACGTTCAGCGAATCCGATACATACAATAACCTCTTGCTGCTTGATCTTAAACGTGCGCTAAGTACCGAAGAGTATCATGTCATTTATGACATTACTTCCGTCAATACAGTATTCAAGAAATTGCCGCCAGAGATAACAAGTCTCGGCAGGCCATAAACAAATGTAAAAAGACAGCAATCATAAAATTGAGACGCTATTTTGGCGTCACGTCATAGCTGTCAACAATTCTCTTTAAAGTTTCTTTCCGCTTTTTCATAAATAGTTTTGAAAGAGCACCTTGGTATCTTCTATTAATTTTTTTCAACTCATACGACTATATGGAGGCTTGCTATGAAAAAAAGATTTATTTGTTAGCTGGTACATTATTTGTTCTTTCTCTTTTGTTCATGCTTCCATTCAAATTTTCACTGACGGCAAGCATCAGGAATCATCTTCTGCAACTACGAGCAGTTCTTCCAGTGAGGGTAATTCTTCTGAAACTCCATCAACTCCAGAAATTTCCAACCGTTCGGACATTTCTATCAGCGACTCTACAGCGGATTCTCCGAGTGCAACTCCTGATGTAATTTCATCGTCTACATCTTCGTCTGACTCAAACGAATCTCCTTCCGACACGCAGGTTTCCCCCGACACTTATACTCTTACACGCTATGATTCTATTTATGACGTTCCTTATGCAAAATTAGATTATAAAAGTTATGTTGAGGAAGATGGAGATAGTGGTCATTACACTTTAACAAAAGATGGAATTCCTTGGGTGGGTACCCTGGCACAGATCAATTTGGAGATATTTGCTTTAGCGATGGGCGCAATCTTTATATCCAATGCTTCTTGTCGTATAACGATACCTTGTCTACCGATTTCCGATGGTTCTGTGTAAACTTTAATCACTTTGATGATGAAGATTCTTATTTTTTGCCTGACGAGACAATGAACAAGCTTTTTACCGGAGCCGATGGCGAGACACTCTACACCGATGATGGTTATCAATACAAATTAAGTACTATGCCTTGGTGTCAAGATGGCACTTGCAAGAGATAGAAAATGTGCATATAATATGCCCTACTATTCTTTTATACACTAAATATCGTTCAAAGCGCTGATTTAATGACGCTTCTCTAAATATTTCTACGCAAAAACTCCCCGCTTGTTAGGTTCCACCTACAAGCGGGGAGTTTTCTACCTATTTGTATTTAGGCTTTAGTTAGGAATACGGATACGATCTACGCCCAGCGTCACATGGCTAGTCTGCATAGCTTCAAGAATAGTGACCCGACGGCCCTCCGTAGAGCCAGAATTGCGATTGTACGGATCAAGGACCTTAATGCCTGCAGTTGCCCAAGTGCCGCCACTTTCACCAGTCAGTTCATATGCAACGAACCAGTGCTGACGACTACCGGAGCCAACTGCATGACAGGCAACCGGAATATGATTCTTGACATAAGAGCGAATCTTCTCAATCGTTTGTGCCTCATTCAGCTTGCCAGAGAAATGGCATCGCTGCAAGAGAAGTTATCCGGACCAGTCCAGTAGTAGCCATTGGTCTCATCATAGTAGTTCGCAAAATCAGAAATGGTGTAACTCTTATTTTTCTTCCACGATGCCAAGTCCACACCACAGCAAACCGCACAGCCATAATTGATAATCCAAGAACTATTTCCGGAATAATTCTGGTTTGCATTTACGGGCATCGTAATGGTGGTACTGCCACCCGTACTGCCGCCACCGCTGGACTGGGACGCGCAAAGCTGCCAAATCTGATTGTCTGCATTGGATGCATTTTCCCACGTCAGAGCAGCACCGCTCGAATTGGATGCCGGAGTCAGGTACAGGTTGTGGTTGATCATCTTGATGCGGTACAGATTATTAGCTGCGTCAACGGTCAAAAGGTCAATCAAAGCATCGTTAAAGTTGCCAGAGACCGGATAGAAGTCACAAACACTCCCTCTTTGGTTCCGTAATGTTCAGACCATACGCATTGTTGAGGTCAGAAAGCAGCTGGCAACCACCGCTAACCTTGTGAACTTTAAGGCGCTGATCAGCAGAACCTGCTGCCGTATACAGTGTAGCTTTCTGGTGAGATGCGATGCTGCCATTGCCGTAGCGGTTCAGCCAAAAACTGCTGTTGCCTCGATACGGACGAAAATAGTAAGATTGCTCAAAAGTGTAAGCCATTATTTTTTCACTCCTTCATTGAATTTTGTCCTTGCACCTCGTCAGGTGCTTTTGTGAACGTTCACTAAGTAAAGAGATTACTGCACCAATTTTGTAAACCCTAAAATCAAAAAAATCAGAAACCATTTATCGTGTTCGCTTTATCTACCAGTTCCTGCAGCTTTCCGGAAAGATAAGGACCGGGGCATGCCGTCGCAGCGTACATACTGTGCCAAGTCAGATTTTTACCCTTAACCAATTTTCCAAGGCCATTACGGCGGGCGATATCCGCCACCAGTGCAACCAGCGTTTGGAACGTCGTATCTGAAACAGGCCACTCCGGTGCGCCACCACTATTAGATGTCTCAATTGTTACTGCGCGGCAGTTTGCCTCCCAGTTGCCGTTCGTCCACGCCACATCATCCTCGTGGACATACTGGCCAATGCTGGTTTCAGAAACACCGTAGTGGGAAGATCCTTTTCGTCCTTCACGCTGCCACAGTGCGCCCAGAGCGTCAATGGTCAAAATGCTTGCGCAATGGTGAATCGTGATTTCAGAAATAGTTCCACCCTGTGCTTTTCGATCTTTCGTGTAATTTCCTTCGTGAGCCGGAATAAATTTGGTCACCAGCTTCGAATCGGGAACATTAGAGACTTCTCCGCTATCACTGCCATCGCTGCCGGTGCCGGGTTCCAAAATGGTGAACATCTGTTCTTCTTCGCCCGTATAGGCACTCCATTTTAGGGCAGTGCCAACAGCCGTCAGGTAAATGCTGCGATCCCGCAGCATAAGATAATACGTATTGGGGCGATTTTCTACCTTAACGGTAGTAATAACCGTGTCAGTATCATCCGCGGTATTCAGGTGCCAAACGATGCAATTGGTGTTTCGCGTATTATAGTTCAACGCGTACCAGCCTTCGCCCCGCTGCAAAACAATTCGGACATTGCCATTGCCTCCGAAATTTTCCAACGCCCAACGCTGATCAGGGTTGTTCGTGCGGTTGAAAAGGTTAACCGTTTCACCGTTTTTTACAGTACCATCCTCGTGATTGCCCAGGACGTTCACGTATTTACCTGTAGCTACGTTCTGAATCTCGTAGTAATGGTTGAATTCGTATGCCATTTTTAATTCTCCTTTTTTCATCTTTTTGAGCGGCCACTCAAAGTAAAGAGAGCAAATGCGGTAAAATGTAAATCGCGTTTACATTTTGCGGTATTTACTCTCTTTGAATAGTAAATGAGCAAAAGGAGAATTTATTGAGGTATGCAAACAGATTCTGTTGAAAAAGCTGCCGGTGTTGGTGCTATTGGGTTATGGGCCGCAATGCACGGCTGGCTTGGTTGGCTTGTTGTCTTGTATGCTGCCTGTATGATGCTGGATTGTCTAACCGGCACAGCGCAAGCCATTAAAAATGGCGAATGGAGTTCCCATAAAGCCAGGCAAGGCTTGTGGCATAAAGGCGGGAGCATCATTATGGTTTTTGTCAGTGTCTTAACCGATATTTTGCTTGGTCTAACGCTGAATCACATTTCAGGACTTACGCTTCCTTTTAATTATGATATGCTACTTACACCCATCGTCCTGTTTTGGTACATTGTATCCGAATTGGGGAGTATTCTGGAAAACGCAGAAAAGATGGGAGCATCGATTCCTCCATTACTAAAAAACGCTATTGAGAAAATGCGTGACAGCGATAATGATAAACATCATACTTCTGTGTAAAATTCATATCATAAAGTTATTGCAGGCGTTGACTTTAAATGGGCGTAAACAAAATAGCCGCCCGCCGGTCATTGAACCAGCGGGCGGCTATTTTGCTTATTGGTGGATTCCACTATTTCATCGATAGAAGTTTTGTAAAAGAATCGGAATCTCGTTGAAATCATTTGCCCATATAATCTTAACACCTAACCTGGCAAAGTGATTGGATGCCTTCATCAAATCCTTGTTTGTCAGCTTCTCTTTTGCCAGGATTGCGTAGTGTACCTTTGTCTTTCGGTAGGTTATTTCCAACAATCGCCTTATGTTAGGGTCTGCTAGGCTGCATCCAACGAACAAGCAGATATTTTCTCGAAAGAAAGACAACTGGCTGGCTATTTGCCAGCTATATCACTACTTAGGTAAAGAAGCTCATGGAATCTGCTCGTGTTTTATTTATCAATACTTCTAAATGCAGATGATTACCCGTTGCCCGCCCGGTATGGCCGACATAGCCGATAACCTGTCCGGTCTGCACCTGCTGCCCTGTTGTAACGCAGATACTTGAACAATGTGCATATAGTGTTTCCAGCCCGCCGCCATGGTCGATTTGGATGTAGTAGCCGTAACTGCCGCCCCAGCTGTCAAGGCCATTGGCAACAGTTACTGTTCCATCTGCGGCGGCAAGGATGGGGGTGCCCTCGGCGCAGGCAATGTCAGTGCCGGTGTGGGAACTGACCTCGCCGGTGATAGGGTCTACGCGGTGGCCGAACTGTGAGGTAATTGTACCCGCAACCGGCAGCGGCCATTGCAGGGTGCCTGTCGGAACGCGGGTGCCGTCCGGAGCCATGACTTCTCCCTCGCCCGGCGCGAAGCTCCGAGTAGTTCTGCCCATAGCTCTTCGTACCGCGAGTCTTGCAGTAATTGCAGATAAGTATTCTGGCGGGTGGAAAAGTGATAGTCTGCTGCCATCTCGTCAGGCGTTTTGTGAGTCAGTTCGATTACGAGGACGGTTTCCGTTATCTCTGCGGTGGCCTGGTTGCCATCCTCATCGGTGGTATCTATTGTGATGGTCTCCGGGTGGGTGGAATAGTCCACCTCGTTCATCTCCCACATGATTTCTCGCAGTTTGTCTACCTGTTCCTCTTCAAGCGAAGCAACCGAGGAGCCGAAATCATCCCCTGATACATACGAAGAAAAGACCGCCAGGACATCCTGCCAACGGATGAAGTACACACCATCGTTGGCTACAATGTCCTGGCGGTCATGTTGTATGGTGTTAGAGATTTCTTCCAGCCGGTCACGGTATTCCCCCGTGAGAGTCTCCAAAGCTTCTTGCACGGAAATGGCGTTTTCGTTTGGAGCATTGGCGGCAAAAAAGATGCCATAGGCCGAGCCGGACACAAACGCCACAAGGCTGATGACAATTATAATGCTGAGTGCACGCTGATGCCTGTGACAATGGCCGTGACAAGGCTGCGCAGACTGGCGAGAAAATGCCGGATGGCCGAGCGCACCGCCGTAGCGGTCTTACGGGTGTTGGCGGCGGCTTTCTGCATGGCAAGCTGCACTTGGCGGGTGCGGGTCTGCACTTGGGCTTGAGTTGTTACGTTCCGCACAGTTTCATTTGCGGCGGTGCGCAGCTGGCGCTGGCCTTGGGTCACGCCGCGAATGTCGCGCGGAGCGGTTTTGGCGGTGTCGACCTTTCCTTTGCCCGCTGGTGGGGCAAATCCGCCCCACGGTGCGGGCGCGGCTCTGCGTCGGCAGCGTGCCACGCCGTGCCTGTTTGGGGCCTACACCGCGCTCGACCGGCGGTGTAGCGCGGGAGGTTTCGACCTGCTCTGCGGTGTGCCTCTCCCGGTATTTTTCGATTTGCTTGCGGGCAACTTGCGACTCTGCTGCACGGTGAAATCGGTATTTTGCTGGATAGCGGAATGGGATGTATCGGTCACCATCCCGCCGGTGTCGTTGGCCGTGGTATAGTCGCCATCTCCTTGCGCAGAGGTACTTTCCCGCAGTTTTGCTCGACTTTTTTCCTTGGTCTCTGTCCACGCCTTTTTCAGCGCCGCTTTCGGAATTTTTCCCGCAGAATCACTTTTCGGCGCACGCTCGGTTGGCTTTTCTTTTATCTCTTTCATGGCATCCTCCCTGTCATAAATTATTCAAATAGAATTTCAAAATCGTTCAAACGGCTTTTAAATTCTGCACACAAGTGGCCGTTATAATAAGTCTCGTAATCAAGAAACAAACGCGGGAAACATCCCGCACCTACACACTGTGCCTTAGACCATGCCAGAGCAATCGCTCGGTCAAGGCCAGACAACAAATTAGGCTAAAAAGTCATTACATATAAATTGCCGCTGCATCTTATATTTTTCGAGATGCAGCGGTTTTCTTTGCAATTATGAAAAAATGTCGCTATAATAGGAATATATCTTTGAAACACGAGGTTTTTCCCATGAATCTGTATATCAGCGCCGCCGAGTATGATTACCACACTCTGCTGAAAGTGGCCGAGATGGCCGGGCTTGCCGGAATCATCGGCTTTCACGAAGCCGGTGACGGCTATCTGGTAACTTTCCCGGATGGCGAAAACACCGAAGCCTCGTCAACGATTATAAAGGTCGGCTGCGGGATTTGGAAAATAATATTTGGATGCACTGAAAGCCACATAATATTATCAATTTAGGAGTGCTATTATGTTGATGATTCAACCAATAAATTCGCTATAATTCTAAGAAACGAAGATTTACAAAATTATGCGGGCGATGCCTTTTATAATTTGGTAAAGCTGTTACGATTCACGATACGGGAGCAGCTGTCGATGGAATCAAAGATGTCAAAGATTTCGTTTTCTATATTCCCAACGCTCTATTTTGGGATAAAATGCAGCGATACCTGTTTGGTACTTTCAAATGCTATAAGGAACAGGTTAAAATGTCCAGCAAATTCACGAAAGACAATTCAGATTATCTCAAATTTGTGAAAAGGCAAATTCATCTGATTGACAAAATGGATGCCGATGAAAAAATTGATTATTATGCTAATCTTACCCGTTGCTTTTTGTTAAGCGATATGGACCTTGCACTATACTATAAGCTCGCCAACTTTATTTCTATATGTATTCCAGAAGAACTTTTCTACATTCAAAATTTCGATTATGATAAAAAAGCCGGTTTAAACACTATGATTTCTTCACTCTATCACTATGGTCTATTTGATCAAATTGAGTGTGAACAAGGCGGTGCCAATTATGTACTATCCGATTTTGCAAAAGCATTAAAGTCCTCATCATTAAACTTTGATGAAGGCTTTTACACCGAAAAGCGCATCCTAACATATAATGATATAAAGCCATTAAATATAGCAGAACCTCTATCATGGGAAAATCTTGATGGAGGCAGCTATTAAAGACTTCGTATTTTCACTTGAGCCTTAATTTCCATATCGATTCAATCTTTAAAATAGGGATTAACTGTCCGGCGGCCCTTTATTTTTATAATTCATGGGATTACTCCTTTCTTGCTTCATCCGGCTTGGTCGTCATCAAGCCATAGAGCTTCGTATTTTTCGGAAAACTGTTGGTGAAAGGCACGATATTGCCCGCACAGCGAATCAGCCCGCAGCCCGCGGGAACATTGGTGACATAGCCAAGCTGGTTGTCGGAAATGTTCAGCAACTTCGCCAGTTCCGCGCGGTCGGTGGCGCTCTGGTTCAGCATCACGAGAAACTCTGAGTTGGCCAGCATCAGGCGAGCGGTGTCGGAGCGCAGCAGCTCGTCCACATTCTGCGTCAGCCCGGTCACAAGTCCGTTGTACTTGCGGATGCGTTTCCACAGCTTGTAGAAGAAATTGGCGCTGTACTCATAGCGGAACAAAATGTAAAACTCATCGCAGAAAATCCACGTTCTGCGGCCTTTCTTCCAATTCTGAATGACGCGGTTGTAAATCGCATCCAGCGTCACCAGCATCCCCAGCGGCATAAGCTGCTCGCCCAATTCGCGGATGTCGTAGGCAATGATCCGCGCTTGCGTGTCCACGTTGGTATGTCGGGCAAAGGTGTTAAGCGTGCCGGTAATGAACAACTCGGACGATAGCGCCAGCCCCTGCGCTTCGGGTTCGGGCTGCATCTGGAGCAGACGGTAAAAGTCCTGCAGCGTAGGCGGTGTGCCTTTGTAGCCGTTGCGAATGTAGGCAGGTACACCTGCTCGGTGCAGCGGCCGAGGATGGACTTTTCTTTCGCGGTCACCATGCCGTCACCAATCAGCTGCTCGAACAGCGACAGCACAAACTCCGACTTGCTGACGATGGGATTGCGCTCGTCACCGTAGGCGCGATCCATGTCCAGCGCGTTGATGTGGGTGTCGGACGTGGCCGAGATGCGGATGACCTCGCCGCCGAGGGCTTCGGTCAGATAGCCGAACTCACTTTCCGGGTCAGGATGAGGATGTCATCCTCGGTGGAAAGCGCAATCTGCACGATTTCTTCTTTGGCCGACATCGACTTGCCGGAGCCGGGCACGCCCAAACGGAAGCTGTTGCCGTTCAGCAGCAAGCGTCGGTCTGCCACAATCATGTTCTTGCTGACGGCATTTTGCCCATAGTACAGACCGTTCGGCTCCATGATTTCCTGTGCGCGGAACGGAATCAACACAGCGGTGCTTTCGGTGGTCAGCGTGCGCAGGGCTTGGATTTTGCGCAGACCATACGGCAGCACCGTGTCCAGTCCGTCTTTCTGCTGCCAGCGCAACGTGGACAACTGGCACAAGTGCTTGCGCGCCGTGGAGTAGAGCGTTTCGGTGTCGCTGTCGAGCTGCTCTTTGCTGTCAGCCAGATGCACGAGTGTCACAAGACCGAACATCATGCGCTGGTCGCGGGTGGTCAGGTCGTCCAGCATTTCTTTGGTTTCCTTGCGCTGCAACTCCATATCGTATGGAATCGTGGCAGTAAAATTGTTGTTGGCGTTCTGACGGCGCTGCCAGTTGGTGACGTTCGTCTCGATCCTAACAGCGTGCTTTGCAGCTGGCGGGCGGCTTCGTCCGTTGGCACAGGCAGGATATCGATGGATAACATCAAGTCACGGTCAAGGTCGCAGAGTTCCGACACAAAGCTGTCCTTGATGTAGCTGGCGTAGTCCTGCAGGTACAGCACCCTGCCGTAGCGGGTGTCAATCTTGAAGTGGTCAGCGGCAAATTCCATACAGTCGGGGCAGAACCAGTCCTTGAAATGCTGGCCGCGCTTGGCGTGTTCGTGGATGTTGAACTCTGCCGCAGCCTGTTCCCCTGCCTTGAAAAAGTCGCGGAAGATGTGCAGACGCTCGTTGAGCGTCAGTTCGTTTGCTACCGAGGAAAGCTGTGCCAAGTGTGTTACCAAGTCGGTCCCCACGCGGGCAAAATAGCTGCGGGCCTCGTCTGCATTCCGCTTTACCACGCTTACGGTCAGGTAGCGTTCCCGCACGATGCTGTTGCTGGTGCCGGTGACCTGCGCGGTCAGCATACGGTTGAACTCATGGCGGTACTCGTCGAGGCCATCTGCTTTGTCGGGCAACAAGACACCGCGCTCAAATTCTGCTTTGTTGATGCGGCGGTTGTAAATCGTGATTTTGGCCGATGCCCCGGAGTCCAGCGCGTTCAGCAATTCCGAGTAATCGAGGAACATCGCCATCTTATCCTCTTTGCTGGCAATGGCATAGTTGATGTCGGTGAACGACCACGTTTTGGAATACTGGTTCCCGACTTGAAAAATCCCATCCGCAAAAAGTCTGCGGATGGGGATGGCGTCCTGCACACTGCGCGGAATACGGAACTTTTCGCGTTCCATCTTCTGCGCTTTTGTCAGGGTTTTAATCAAGCAATTTCCTCTCTGTTCTGCGTGTTTTTCTTCATAGGCAACCCTCGCTTTCGTTTTATGCCGCACGAATGGCGGGCTGCAGTGCGGTGTAATAATAAGTATCGGACTTGAACACAAGTCGTTTCGGGCAGAGAATTTCGGATTTCACCCATGCCCAAAGCACCTGTTCGGCAGTCATGCCGTGGTAGGTGAAAAACCCGCAGACGGCAAACGGCGCGGCACCCAAGATACACACCCAACCGATTTCTTCGGTGCCGACATACGGCTGTAGTGCAAAGTAGATACCCACGGCTACTCCCACGGCCAGCACCGAGCAGATGAACTGCCGGGTGTTCAAGCCGAAAAAGATGTTCTCATGGTAATCTCGGACTTCTTTCGGTATTTTAATTTCGATAAAGCAACACCTCCAAAAAAATTGCCGCTGTGCAAATTGCATAGCGGCATACATTTATTATAGATACTTTGCGTAATTCTGCGAGCCGTGAAAGATACGGTAAATTTCTACCAATTTCTTTTGCTCATCAATTTTAAACAGTGCAACATACTTCCCTATCAGAAACTTATGATACCCGCGTTGTCGGAGTCCTTCATCGCGGGAATAACCGTAAATGTTCGGATTTTCCACAAGGCGGGACAAAACTTCGCCAAAATCCTTCACAAATGTCTGAATCGCCTGTTTGGAATCAAACTGTTTTTCAAAATATAGCAGAATTTCCCCATAGTCATCTTCGGCGGCGGGCAGCATAATGACATTATAGGCCATACTTCTCACTCGTTTCGCTCAAGATGTCTGCAAGCGGGCGGCCCATACCAACTTCGTGCTGTGCCTCTGCCGTTGCCAGCTTTGCGTATACTTCGTTCATCACCTGCTGACGCTCATAGGCTTCCATGCTCATGATAACCATATCTCCGTAACCATTTTTCGTTACAAAAATCGGTTCCTGCGATTCGTGGCAGCGCTGTGAGATAACATTTGTATTCTTCAAATCACGGATAGGAATAATTTCTGGCATAGAATCAGCCTCCTTTGTGGTTTTATTGTACCACAATAGGGCCACAGTTGCAACTCACAGTCCCATAATTTCTTTCACTATACGGTCACAGCCCTTAATCGCCCCAACCAGCACCAGCAGGTTGAACGCCAGTTCCCCGACATAGGTCCATACCGCCGTGACAACGGATGCGCCGGTATCCACGGCGGGTGGACTGGACAAGATGGCGGAGAAAATAATGCAGGACAGCGCAATCACCACGCCCTGCAAACAGACCCCTGCATAGCTGCGGATGAAGTTTTTGCCACGCTGCTGGTGGGTTCACCCGCAAAGGTAGACAGCGGTATCGGCGCAATGGCTGCATACATCCACAGGCTGAACATTCTGCCGTAGACCGTGAGGATCATGGTAAAGGACAGCACCGTAATCAGCAGCCCGCCGATCAGCGTAACCGCCCACAGCGGGATGCTATCCCAAAAGCCCACGTTGTTGATGGCATCGATCAACTCCTGCGGCAGCGATACGCTGCTCATGCCGGAGCTGCCCGATTGCGTAATAATGGTAGACACCATGCCCTGCACAATGGAAAACACCGCCAGCATCAATTCCAGCCCATACGTTACCGCGCCCTTGGCCAGCGCAAAGCGGATGAACAGCTTGAGCGCGTGTTCCGGCTTTTTGACCTCGGCAAAGCTGCCGCAGGTTTTCATAACGCCCACGGCAAAGAAAAGCACCAACAGCCCATAGCCAATCGCCTGCAAAGCGCCGTGAATGCCGGTCATCACGCCCCAGACCTGCCCGCCTTTGAATGTTTCGGGACTTTCTGTCAGCAGCGACCAAATCTCCGCCAGCTTGTCGTTCCATGTGGAGAGTGCGGCGTTTAAGTTGCTGACGATCCATGACTCACCCACAGGGCATCACCACCGTTTCTTTGTGCGAATTCCTCACGCAGTAATCAGGTCGAGGATTTCTTTGGCAAAGGTGATTACAAGCCCACCGGCCAGCGTCAGGAAACCTTGGCTGCGCTGGCTGGGGTCATGGCTCTGCAGGGACAGACCGACCTGCACAATGCCCCACCCCAGCAGGATAAGCCCCACCGCGCGGATCAGCGAAAAGATGAATGTGGAGAGATTTTCGACCACGACCAGCGGATCATCTGCGGCAAAGGCGGGCGGGGCAAAAACAATGCCGCACACCATGACGGCGTACAGCGCAAACAAATTGAGAGAAAATTTTCACAGTTTTTTTTGTTATGATTCAGCTTCATTTGGGCCTCCTGATTCTTTGTATGGTTGGCTTCATTTCTGCGGCTTCGGCGGGCAGAAAATCGTCCATATCCAGCAGTTCGTAATTTTCGGGTGCGCCGGGCAGATCGTCCAGCGCATTGTCGGCGGCGGTGTAGTCGTAAGGGGCTGCGCCGCGTCCTCGGTGCAGCGGATGTTGGGATGCTTGAGCAGATTGTATTTGTAGTCCACCACCGGGCACTCCCCTCGGATGAACAGGATGCACTTGCTGTTATCCAACAAGCGCACCTCGTCCGGGGTCATAAGGTCGCGCCCGGATTGCTGGCGGTTGATGCTGTAACTGCCGCTGCGCCCCTTGCTTTGGTTGTAACTGGTGGTGGAGATGGTTTCTTTGCCCAGCAGTTCCGAAACATATTTGTGGGTTTCTTTCTCGATGCCGCCGAGATAGAGAAACTCGTCGCACAAACCGACCAGCGATTCCCAGTCGTCTTTATATATGGCTTTAAGCTGCGCCATGTTCTGCACAATAATCGAACAGAAAATGGCGCGGGAACGCATGGTGGCCAGTGCCGACAAGAATGTATCTTTTGGCAAGGAAATGTTCGCGTACTCGTCCATCAGGCAATGCACCGGCACAGGCAAGCGTCCTTTGTGTATGCGGTCTGCCTGTCGGTACAGCGTTTGGATAAGCTGGGTGTAGATTATACCGACCAGATAATTGAGCGACTTATCCGAATCCGGAATGCAGCAGAACAGCGCAATCTTGCGTTCGCCCAATTCCTGCAAGTGCAGCTCGTCCGTCATTGTCAGCTTGGCAATAGACGGCAGATTGAACGCGGCAAGGCGCACTCCCACGCTGACCAGAATGGACTTGGCGGTCTTGCCCGAAACGAGTTGTCAAGGATTTTTTAAACAAAATAAGACTCCCCTGCGAAAACAGAGGAGCCTTACTATTATTATTCATTTTTTCTCTTGTCTCATATAGTCATCGTAAGTTCTAAAAATGGAGTCTGCAAGACGTGTCCCCGTTGAAACCAGTTTCGCAAGAACTCTAATTTGTTCTCGACAAGCAATACTTTCAGTTTCATGAGGATAATTAATAGTATGGTCTATTTCTCCCCAGATTTCCTCAAACAAAGTTCTCACTTGGATTTCGCAAGTTATATCACTTTTGGAATTGTTAGGTTTCACAACATAATGTACACTTGTATAATATGTATCTTTTACTTCTGTACGAATACCAAGTTCTTCAAAGAAATGTTGGCTTTCTTGTTCCCAAGTATATGCTTTTGGCGGTTCTACTAACTTCCAGTCCTCCATTTCATTAATTTTTTTCATTATTTCATTATGAATTAGAGGAAACTGCTGCTGATATAAATGCAAAATTCTCACGCCGTTCAAATCAGTTATTTCTCTAAACAGTGTATCTTTAGTTATGATAACCCCTTTGCTTTGTTTGCGCAGAAGCTTATCTCTTAAATGTTCAGGATCTTTTTGCCGAGCCTTTATTGAATGTATTGCTTTTGCTCTTTTCAAGGTAGGATTCGTTTTAAAAAAATGCTCCACCTGATTAAGAAATTGGTCTAATACACTTTGAGTTTCTTCTGATTTATAAAATTCAATTACTTCACTGAATGGTAGCTGATTAGAACTCATCATAGTGCCTCCATTCGTGAAATAAGATCTTCAGCAAACTTAATATATGCCCCCAAAGTATCTCTATAATTGCTGAAAAGCCCATTGTTAACGCTAATTTGATTTTCATTAAGATATTCTGGATTTTGCTGTTTCATCTTAGTATACACTTCAGGAACAGACCACATAGGACATTTTAAGCTCTGAGCAACGGAAGGATAAGTGTTATGTGTATACATTACACTAAGTCCTCCAATTGGTTGATATATTTGCTCTGAAGGAATGGGCGCAATATTTTGTTCCTTTATATTGTCTCTAATAGTCTGAGGTATAAGCAGCGCATACCGATAATGCGCGGTTGCCAGATTATATGGGTTTGGATTCTTTTGAGCAGTGTATTTTTTTGCATTATAAATTGTAAATCCTATAAACTGCACGAACTTTTTAGGAAATTTAGAAATCTTATTATCCGAGATCAGATTATAAATAGTATTAAATTCCTTTTGCCATAAAGCCAACGAATTTCCAATATTCTTTATGCCATACAAGCTAAACATATCGGGGAATGTTGGAATAAAAAAGCCATCAACAGTAGAAATAATGGTTTTATTCATTATTCCCAAGCTGGGCGATGTATCTACAATAACATATTCAATGTCGTATCTTTCTGCATACTTTTCACAAAGAGTTCTAAAGGCAGTAACTGTACGAATACTTAGTGATTCTCCTTGATATAGACCATTCCAGCGTTCGGATATCTTCGACTCAAATTTATGAAGAGACAGACGACCCGGTAAAATATACACATTTTCAGAAACCTTTTTTTGCGGGAGGTAAGGTCTCAAAATCACTAAAACCTTCTTCAACTGGTTTAAGAAGAAAATGCACAGAACGAGGAGAAGCAAAAAGATTATGTTCCGGATGCATAGATATAGCATCCGAATAATCATCCATATATGGATCTTCTTCTTTCCAAATTTCCTCCAATTCATCTTCGAACATTGCGCTGATCGTCAAATTACATTGAGGATCAAGATCCACAAAGAGTACTCGTTTGCCCATCACCCCTAATGCGCACCCGAGATGATAGCTTAATGTGGATTTTCCTACCCCGCCTTTATTATTAAACAGTGAGATTATTTTCATAAGTGTACCTCCAAAACCAAAAGCAAAGGTTATCTCTTGAATAGCTTTACAGAACCGGCGTGCTATGTTAGTTGGATATGTTAATAGCTTATTATAGCATAAATCGACACTATTTTCCACTGTTTCAACCAACAACATCTCTTAGCTTCCTTGATCTGCCCAGTATTTAAGAATCTTTACTGCCGTTCCGTGCAATCACGAGTTTCCCCGTTTCTCCGAAAATTATAGGGTCTTGCATTATCCGGCTGGAATTGAAGTTAAATGTATTTGGAGCCTTTATCAGCAAAATCTCAATACTATTAACAAACCACAGTGGAAAAAGTACACTGTTTTCGATTTAGCGTCACACCATTCAACTGAGAAGAGGCATCATGAGTTTTAAGTTCTCTGATGCCTCTTTATACGTGCTGTTCTCACATCTGCTGTATCTCATTTTGAGCATACGCTTGATTTTATCACTCATGGTTTCAGTGCTGGTATCGCTGAAATGGACACGCACCTTGTAGGTAGTCTTGCCGATTTTCTTTACCAGCGCGGGGGCGTCCTCCGGCGCTCTGGCCGAGGTGGTGTCTGCGGGCTGCATGGTACGGGTTTCTTCGCTCATGGCGCTCCTTTCTCCGGGCGGGGCTGCGCCGTCCAGCAAAAAATCAGTCGTGTTTACGGTTCACAATGTCCTTCGCCGCCAGTTTGGTTGCACCCGCATTTTCCTCCCGGAAGTTCTTCCCGTCAAAGAGAATCGGGGCACACCGTTCCAGGATACGGTCATAGATACGGGCATGGGCCAGGTCAGGCGGGTCCTTTAGTTCCCCCAGCTTCAGGTTTGTGGTGATAATCATGGGCCTGCGGCTGCGGTAGCGGCTGTCAATGACGAAAAACATCTGCTCCATCGCATACTCGGTGCTGCGCTCCACACCCAAATCGTCGATAATCAGCAGGTCATACTCGTCAAAGCTGGCGATAAACTCCGCTCTGTCCTCAGAGAACATCCCTGTCAGACGGTTCAGAATGGTGGGAAAGTTCGTCATCAGCACCGGTACATCCCGGTCAAGCAGGGCGTTGGCGATACAACCGGCAAAGAAGGACTTTCCGGTTCCCACATCCCCGAACAGCAGCAGCCCGGTATTGTTCCTGTATGCCTCCTTCCAGTTCTCCACATAGGCGCGGGCCTTGTCCATCAGGGGATTTTGGCCGTTGTCGTTGGCAAAGGTGTAGTCATACAGATAGCGGTCTTGCAGGCCCTGGACTTTCCGGCGCTTGATTCGCTTCCATGCGGCGCTGCCGTTCCTCGGCAGCCATGCGCTGTTCCTCGACCTCCCGCTGGCACTGGCAGATACAGCGGGGCATGAAGTAGCCGGGTTTCCCAAAGCATGGCACAACGGTCTGCCTCTGGCCGCCGCACTTCTTACAGTGAATGAGGCCGTCTGCCGGGTCTATGTACTCGTCCCCGGCCAGTTCCACACCGGCGGCTGCCTTGTCGATCAGCGCCCGGATTTCTGCGGTAATCTCAATCATACGGTTTCATCCTCCTTTACGCTGTAATCCCGGTTGCGGGTGGGCGGGGCTGCTTTCTTCGCGTCCTCACCGGCCCAGCGCCGGATGGTGGCGGCATGGCTCTGAT
>ENA-OQCN01000716-OQCN01000716.1-human-gut-metagenome-genome-assembly--contig:-NODE-716-length-17466-cov-3.772075_pt1 | contig 17466 bp, 15 predicted proteins | sample MGYA00242497_ERZ504576 | MGnify/ENA primary metagenome ERZ504576 (study PRJEB26092, sample SAMD00036296) | human gut metagenome | host: Homo sapiens | study: EMG produced TPA metagenomics assembly of... | reverse complement strand
AAAGAACTTACTGTCCTTCGGCAGTTCATAGCCCTTGAAGTAAGAGCCAAAATCAACCTTCAAATAATTGCAGAGGTTGGCAAGCTCAACCATTGTGTTGTCATTTACAGGAATGCCATTCTCTCTGCGCTCTTTTTCTGCAAATACTTCCTTCTCACCATGAGTATAAATCTGCTCTGCGCCTTCTGCCTTTGGACTCTGACGAAGAGTTTCCAGATATTCGGAAAAATGTGCCCTGATATCATCTGCATTTCCGAAGATTGCGGGATCAATGGCAGCAAATCCATGACAGATACCTGTCTTGTCTTTAAATGTACAGCATTTATCAGAAGTAACACCCATGGAAAAGATGGAGCTGAAAATCTCGCAGAGCATTCCATAACCGTAACCCTTATGACTTCCGTTTACCTCTTTATTACCACCAAGTGGCATGATTCCGCCGCCCTTCTTGGCAACAATATTGGCAAGTACATCCGGGGCATCTGTGCTTTCCTGACCATTTGCTCCCAGAGCCCAGCCCTGTGGAAGTGGTTTTCCCATCTTATTATACATTTCCAGTTTTCCTCTGGTAACTACTGTTGTGGAGCAGTCAAAAAGGAATGGATAAGGTTCTGCCGGCATTGCCACTGCAATGGGATTGGAACCAAGCATTGCTTTTCGTCCAAAGGTAGGTACCATGATCGCTTCTGAGTTCGTGCATGCCATTCCAAGCAGCCCCTGTTTAGAAGCCATTTCCGCATAATATCCTGCAATACCAAAATGATTGGAATTTCTTACTGAAACAAAACCAACTCCTGTTTTTTTCGCTTTCTCAATTGCTTTCTCCATTGCAAAATGACTGATCAGCTGTCCCATACCATCATGTCCGTCGATCACTGCTGATACAGGTGTCTCAAATACGACCTCAGGTTTCGCATCCGGATGGATGGTTCCCTTCTCAATTCCTTTATCATATCTTACCATTCTCTGCATTCCATGGCTTTCAATCCCATACAGATCTGCGGTAAGCAAAACATCCTTGATGATATTCGTCTCTTCTTCATTAAAACCAAATTTACGAAATACGTCGTGGCAAAAAGTATTTAATGTGTCATAACTCCATTTTACATATCCCATAACTGCAAAGCCCCTCCTTATAGTATTACCTCTTCTTATATTGGTTATACCAATCGATTTGTTAAAATGATTATATTACCATCGCTTTTAAAAATCAACTGTTTTTTCTGATTTTATTTTTCTTTTTTTCTATAACATAAACAGGGCGAGTAATTCTAAATGAATTGCTCACCCTGCTCTAGAACTGCCTGCTTCACAGCAGCTCCCCTTCATTATTTTTTTTAATTTTGCTTCTTTTAAAATTGCAACATCATATGGTTTTAATTCAACAACATTCTCCACTGTTTCATGTGTGATCATATTCTCATATGACTGCTCCATTGAAACTATAACTGAATGGTCATTATAGTTCAAAATAAACAATGCATCATTTGTTCCATCTGTAGCATCTACAACTTCTACACCATCAACTTTATATAAATCCATATCAATCCCTGCTTTTCTTCCCAGATAAACAGCCAACATTTTCATGGCTTTTTCATCCAGATCGCAGCCAAGGTAATATACCTCACCTTTTCCTGTCTGATTTACAGTCATGCATGCTTCACCTGCATAGAAATCAGAAGTATATCTGCCAAGTATTTTTGCAGTAACCGGTTTCACTATATCACACCACATATGTGCAGTTCCGTTGCCAAATACACCGGATGCAGCTGTTGTTTTCTCAAGAAGCGGATCATAATCTTCAACTTCTACACCTGCCAGGTCTGCAAATACACCTGGTACAGTTTCTGTAAGCATGTTATTGTACATATCTTTGATTCCACTTCTGAATGAGAACAGAATTTTTCCACCTGCCTGTGCATAAGACTCAATGTTCTTCTTTCCTTCATCTGATACCATCATCAGCATTGGTGCAAGAACAAGATCATATCCATCTAATTCTTCTTCTGCTGTCACGAAATCTACCGGAATTCCCATATTCCAGAATGGGCGGTAATAATCAAGCAATAAGGAATCATAGTATAATCCTTCTACCTGACGATGGATGGACTGGCTCCATTCACTGTCAAAGGATTTAATGATCGCAACACGTGCTCTCGGCATCAGTGCCTGATAGCTCTTACTTAATTCTTCCATTTCTGCTCCCACCTGGGAAATCTCAGCATATCTTCTGTTTGGTTTTCCATCATGATTCAAAATACCATGCCAGAGCTCTTCTGTTCCAAACGGACATGCTCTCCAGCGGAAGTATACAACTGTATCAGCTCCATTTGCTACAGACTGATATGTCCACAGACGGAGTTTTCCAGGTGTTGGTGTCGGACCCATCTTGCTCCATCCACAGGGACCGGACTGCTGTTCCATAACCCAGAATGGTTTCTTTTTATAACTTCTTAGTAATGCATGGTCTCTTGATACTGTTTCCGGTTTTGCTTTTCCCCACTGGAATTCAATGTAATTATCCCATGTTACGAAGTCAAATTCTTTGGATAACTTAAAGTAGTCGATTCCTGTTCCTGAATTAATTGCAGCATCCAGAAGATTACTGGTTATCGGAAGATCAGAATATTCTCTGATCGTCTTTACAGATTCTTTTGTAAAATCAATTACGGAATCGCTGCAGAAACGATAATAATCTAACAACAGTGCAGGATTCTGTCCCTGTGTGTCATGGCAGGTATCATAGCAGGCTCCTGCCTTCGGGATGATCAGTTCATCGAAGCTTCTGTATATCTGACTCCAGAAAGTAGTTCCATATGTTTTATTCAGATTATCAATGGTACCATATTTCTCTTTCAGCCAGTTACGAAAACGATTTTCGCAGGATTTACAGTAACATCTGGTTGTATTTGACCATCCCAGTTCATTATCTACCTGCCATGCTTCAATTGCAGGATGTTTTGCATATCTCTTTGCAATAAGGGTATTTAATTTTTTTGTTTTTTCTCTGTATGTCTCACTGTTAAAGCAATAATGTTTTCTTGTTCCGAAGAGCTTCGGATTTCCATGAATATCATTCTGAAGAATATCTGGATACTTATCTATCATCCATTTAGGAGGGGTAGCTGAAGGTGTACACATTACTACCTTGATTCCGTACTTTCCAAAAAAATCCAGTGCCTCATCCATCCAGTCAAATTCGTATTTTCCTTCTTCAGGCTCATAAAGGCTCCATGCAAATTCACCAATTCTGATTACTTTGATATTTGCTTTGACCATCATCTCTGCATCTGTTTTCCAACGCTCTTTTTCCCAATGTTCTGGATAATAATCCGCACCAATTCTCATAGTATTTTCTCCCTGTTATTTTCCAAATTCAAATTTCACGGATTTTAATGCTTCTTTACAGCTGCAATCACCTGTATATGCAATATATGTAATATCCTCTTCTACAAAATCATCTTTTTCTTCTGAATAATAAGCCATATCCTTCGAACTTACCTGAAGAGAAACTTTCTTTTCTTCTCCCGGCATTAATTCTACTCTTGCGAAATCTTTCAAGATTTTAACCGGACGATCTACAGCACTTCCCTCACATCCGATATAAAGCTGTACAACTTCTGCGCCTTTTACATCTCCTGTATTCTTTACATTAACAGAAATCTTTGCTGTTTTATCAAATACTTCAACTGTCGGCTCGCTGATGTCAAATGTTGTATAGGATAAACCATAGCCAAACGGATACAGAACAGGAATGTTTTCTTTATCCATCTTGCAGTAGCCATGATAGTATTCATACTCTGCATATGTGCAGTCAGGATCAAAATCAGGATAGCTGTCTTCGGAAAGTGCTACTGTATATGGAAGTTTACCGCTTGGGCAAACATCACCGAACAGAATATCTGCCAGTACATTCCCGCCTTCCATTCCACTGTAGAAGGAGAAGATAATTGCAGGAACATCTTTTTCCCACTCATCGATCAGGATCGCACTGCTTCCGATAATGGAAACGACAGTATTCGGATTCACACCCTTTACACCATGAATCAGATCGATATCTCTCTGATGAAGTCTCATGCTTGCTCTGTCTCCGCCCATTCCGGCAATATCACTTCTATCAGCCAGATATTCTCCTTCATCGCTATGGATATAACCGGCAACGATCACTACTGCATCAGCATCTGCTGCAAGTTCTTTTGCACGTTCCAGATCACTTCCGTCATTATAAAGGATCTGTGCTTTCGGCATTTTTTTCATCAGGCCTTTAAATGGCGTAACTGTATAATATGGATGAACCTTACTGGAACCATGGTCACCGATATTTTCTGTATCTCCCAGTACTCCAAGAACTACGATCTTCTCTGTTTTCTCTTTATCAAGCGGAAGTACATGATTTTCATTCTTCAGAAGTACCATCGATTCTTCTGCTGCTCTCTTTGCTACTGCTATATGTTCCGGGCATGCAAGAATATCTTCTGTATATTCCTGCGGATCTTTCTTGTCTCATAATAGAGTACAGTACGAAGAATGTAACCAACTGCTTCATCTACATCTTCCATAGCAAGAGTTCCGTCTTCAATTGCTTTAGGGATCTGTTCTGCATAATGACAGATACATGGCATTTCAACATTCATTCCACTCTTTACTGCCTTTGGACCATCTTTTACAGCCCAGAGGAAATCAGATAAAGTAAATCCCTCGAATCCCCATTTATCTCTGAGGATATCTTTTAACAGATATTTACTCTCAGATGCCTGTTCTCCATAAACTTTATTGTATGCTCCCATTACAGAAGCCGCGCCTTCTTCAATACATCTCTTGAAGTGAGGAAGATATACTTCAAAAAGTGTTCTCTTATCTGCATGCACATCAGCTTTAAATCTCGCATTTTCAATACTGTTCATTGCGAAATGTTTAATGCACGCCATAACATTCTGGCTCTGAACACCTCTCGTCAGAGCTGCCCCCATTTCTCCCAGATGATAGGTATCTTCTCCGTAGCACTCCTGCGCACGGCCCCAGCGTGGATTTCTTGGAAGATTGATGCACACACCGCCGTAATAGTTTCCGCCCACTGCACGAACCTCTGCACCGATCACTTCTCCAATCTTCTCTTCCAAATCACGGTCAAAGCTGGCACCTCTTGCCATAGAAACAGGAAAGCAGGTGGCAGATCCGGCAACAACACCTCTTGGTCCGTCTACGAAACGGATATTCGGAATTCCCAGACGTTCTACTGCCTTTGTCGGATATGGATTTACATTATAGTGTTCGATCAGGAACAGATCATCCAGTAATTTCTTCTCTGTAACCTGGCCTGACATTACACCGATCTTCTCATCCAGTGTGAGTTCCTGGATCACTTCATCTACATATTTCTTTATTGTTTTTTTTGAACAATTTTCTGTCAGTTTTGTTCTTTTTACTACATCCCTCATCCTTTACTTCTCCTTTCATAATTGCACTTGTCTGATGTTTATTTTTATTTTCTCTTTGCATATTTTCTCATGTCAATAATAACAGCAAGAAGAATGATCAGACCTTTTACGATATACTGCCAGTACATGTTTACACCGATGAATGCAAGGCCATAATTGATAACTGTGAACATCAGAACACCAATTACGATACCGCCTACACTACCAACACCACCTGAAAGAGATACACCGCCGATTACGCAGGCAGCAACTGCATCCATTTCATATCCGTTACCGGTTGTATTGGAAGCACTTCCGATACGTCCTACTTCCAGGGCTGCTGCAAATGCATACATCATACCTGCAATTGCGTAAACCATAATCTGTGTCTTTATAACATTTACACCGGATACTTTTGCAGCTTCCGGGTTACCACCTACTGCAAACATATATTTACCAAATTTTGTTTTATTCCATACGATCCACATAACTACACATACTGCTGCGGCAATGATGATCAGATACGGAATCTGGAAATCTCCGATTCCAATGGAACCAATTGCAATCTGAGTTACTTTTGAATCAATACCACCAATTGGCTGTGCACCATATGGCGGACGGTCAAAATAAATAGAAGATGCACCATATAAGATCAACTGCATACCAAGCGTTGCGATAAACGGCGGTACTTTAAATACTGCAACAAGCACACCGGATATTCCACCAAGTACAAGACAGATTGCCAGTACCAGTAATAATGGAACGATCAGCGGAAGCTCTTTTAAATTCGGATACATTCTGTATGCATAGTCCGGATTCTGAACTAAAGATGCGAAGATAACTGCTGCCAGACCGATCATACGTCCTGTGGAAAGGTCAACGCCCTGCACTACCAGTACCATTCCGGCTGCTAATGCAATAATAATCTTAGTTGATGACTGCGCAAAAATATTTTTAAAGTTATTGAATGATAAGAATCTTGGTTCTACTACCACAATTGCAACTAACAGGATAATAAAAACCAGATAAATTGCTTTTTCAGCAATAAGTTCTTTAATTGAAATGTTCTTTGAATTTTTCACCAGAATCCCCTCCTGAGTTCGTATTGAAAGATCAGATAAATCGGGCCGCTGCCTGCATAACATCTACCTGTCCTACTTCTTTTGAATCAAATATAGCTGATTGATGTCCATTGCTCATAACCAGAATCCTGTCGGAAATTCCGAACAGTTCCGGCATTTCTGAGCTTACTACGATAATTCCTTTTCCTTGCTCAGCCAGCTGGTTGATCAGCTGATAGATTTCAAATTTAGCACCTACGTCAATACCCCTGGTAGGCTCATCCAAGAGCAGGATATCAGGATCTGTCAGCAACCATCTGCCCAGAATTACTTTCTGCTGATTTCCTCCTGAAAGGTTTGCGATCTTGGACTTCATTGACGGAGTTTTTACTTTCATGGCATTTATCATTTTGGTAATATCTGCTTTCATTTTTTCTCCGTTTAAAAGTCCCGTCTTCTGATATTTCGGTAAATTGGAAATTGTCATATTAAATCCAACACTCAAACCTCCAAAAATACCATCCGATCTTCGTTCCTCTGTCAGCATTGCAAATCCATTCGCCATTGCCTCTTTTGGACTTCTGTTCTGAACTTCTTTTCCTTTTACCAGTATCTGACCTTTGCCTTTCATTCTTATGCCAAATAATGTTTCAAGGATTTCCGTTCTCTTAGATCCTACTAATCCGGCGATTCCAAGGATTTCTCCCTTATGTAATTGAAAATTAACGCCCTCAAATCCTGGATTTAATGTACCGAGGTCTTTTACTTCCATTAATACATCACCTATCTTGGCTTTCTTTTCCGGATAGCGGTCTTTTAATTCTCGTCCAACCATCATTTTGATGATCTTATCAATGGTCAACTCACTGGCAGGTTTTGTATCGATCCACTTGCCATCTCTCATGACTGTTACATCATCAGAAATACGCAAAATTTCTTCCATTTTATGTGATATATAAATAATACTGGTATTCTTTTTCTTAAGCTTTTCTATAATCTTAAAAAGATGCTCTACTTCTTTCTCTGTAAGCGATGAAGTCGGTTCATCCATTACAATTACTTTTGAGTTATACGAAACTGCTTTTGCAATCTCTATCATCTGTTTTTGTGAAACTTTCAGGGTTCCTATCTTAACCTTCGGATTTACCTGAATATCCAAATCATCGAAAATCGCTTTTGTGTCTTCATACATTTTCTGGTCATCTACCAGACCATGCTTCATTGGAAATCTTCCAAGCCACATATTTTCCATAACTGTCTGATTTAATACCTGGTTCAGTTCCTGATGCACCATGGATACATGATTCTGTAATGCTTCTGATGGGCTGGAAAATTTAATGTTTTTGCCATCCAGAATGATTTCGCCCTCATCAAATGAATAAATACCGAACAGACATTTCATTAATGTGGATTTACCTGCACCATTTTCTCCCATAAGAGAATGCACTGTTCCAGGACGTACACATAACGTTACATCGTCAAGTGCTTTTACACCAGGAAACGATTTTGAAATATGCTTTAATTCCAATATATATTCTGTTCCCATTTTAAAATCCTTTCCCTCTTTTTTATTACAGGCATCCGTTTAAAACGAATGCCTGCCTGTAAAATCAGTTATTTTTTATTCATAAGTTGACTTTGCTAAATCAAGATTATCTTTGGTGATTGCCTGATATGGAACTCGTACAGCTTTTGCTTCTTCTTCCACTTCTACACCTTCGATTCCATCCACAGCGTCTTTACCACTTGTAAGGTTCTCTGCCATTTTTACAATTGTCTGTCCCTGAGTCTTAGCATCCTGTAATACGGAACCTGTGATCTCACCGCTTTCAATCTTGGAAAGAATTTCAGGAAGAGCATCAAATTCCATAAATCGGAATGTATTTGCTGCTTTCTTCTCCATCTGTATTAAATCCGGCTGCTTCTACTGCTGATAAAGCACCAAGTGCCATTGCATCGTTTCCTGCTACGCAGCATTCAATTTCGTCACCGTATTTAGATACCCATGCATCCATTTTTTCTTTTGCAGTTGCTGTTACCCACATTCCTGTATCTTCTGCAAGAAGGTCAATCTCAATTCCTGCATCTTCGATCGTGCTCTTGAGATAATCACATCTCGGCTGGGATGCTGTATGTCCCGGGTCACCCATCAGATATACAAGCTGTAATTTTCCATCACCGTTTTTATCCATTTCCGGATGTTCTTTCCAGTAGTCGATTACCATCTGTGCCTGAATAGATGCACCATAATCTCCACCTGTAGATGTTACCTGATAAGCATTTTCATAAGAATTAATTACATCGTAATCTGTTATCTCTTTGTTGAAGAAAATGATCGGAACATTTCCTGCGTCTTTACATTTCTGGATCAGTGTCGGAGCTGCTGTTACATCACATACAGAAACTGCAACTGCAGAAGCGCCTTTAGCCAGCATTGTATCAACCTGATTGTTCTGTGTGGACTGGTCATTCTGTCCATCTTCGATGTTTGTTTTAAAGATTCCATCGCATGCATTTGTAATCGCTTTTCCAATATAAGAGTTGAAGTTATCAGAAGCTGAATAAATACCTGCGCCAAGAATCTTCTCATCATCAGCCTTTACCTGTGCTGCACCTACGCCGCCAACACCGGCTACCATTACTGCTGCCATTAAGACACTTAATAACTTTTTCTTCATTTGTAAACCCTCCCATTAGTTTATTTTACGCGTTTGTTATTTTGTATACTCATATTAACTTTGAGGTCCTATTTTTTCAACTTTTGATATTTGGATTAAGGGGGACATTTCTTTTTTGTTTCTTATTTTTGTACAAAAAAGACGAATTATCCAATTTTTTATCATCATTGCACATTCGTCTTTTTTTGTTTTACCATTCTTCTTCTCTTGTCAGCACACCGTGCTTAAGAAACATGGATTCTCCCTTGATTTTATTCATAATTGCAAAGTTAGCAGTAAGAAGAATTACTCCGATTCCTCTTTTCTGCAATGCTCCGATCATCTTTCTTGTAATTTCCCTCATATTAATATCCATATCTGTAAATGGATTCTCAATGATCACAATCTTTGGCTGATACACCAGCCATTTTTCATAGGCCAGCTTCTGTAGTTCTGCATTTCCAATATTTTTCAGTTTCTTCTTATTCAACTCATCGTTCTGAAGGAAATCACTTACACTTCTGGTATACTTTTTCGCAAACCAGAATCCTCTTACCTTTTCATGCAGCGGCACACTCACATTTTCCGTTGCACTCATATTATCCAGGATCATGCTCCTATACGGTGCTTCTGTTATAAACCCTACGCCCTCACGTACTGCCTGGCTCATATTTGATACCTTATACAATTTCTCAGAAATATAAATCTGTCCTTCTTCAATGCTCTCTTCTCCCGAAAACATTTCCCAGAAACTGCTCTTGCTTTTTCATCTGAATAATAAATCTTAAGCAGCTCTCCGGAACACAATGTAAAATTAAGATTCTTCAGATAACAGGTACTTACATCTCTTACTTCTAATACATTGTTCTGCCCATTTATTACTTTCTGCCCATAGGCTCCAAATGTTTCTGCCTTATTTTCATATATCAGAGCTTTCAGAACTTTACTCAACTTACAGTTTAACTGAGAAATCCCAGATACAAATGTAGTTCTTCCATTTTGAACAACTGCAATAGATTCCATCCATTCCATAATAAAATCTTCAAATCCTACTGTAACCAGAAATGACATCTGGGATTTCATTTTGTCAATAAGAGAAAACACTTCTCCCAGATCCTTTTCTGATAAAAGGCTGGTAATCTCATCCAGAATCACAATTTTCTTTCTTTCCTCATAGGCTTTAAGTAATTCTATAATAACCTTTTCCTTGGCAGATAAATTTCTGACTTTATGAGGCATATCATCCGAAATATTCAGTTCCGTCCTTAACTTCTGGAAACGTTCTCTATACTCTTTCTGATCCAGAAACAGTTTTCTGTCTGAAAAAAGAAATATATTATCTTCTATCGTAATAGAAGGCAGTAATTTACTTTTAGAACCAATCACCGCCACCTGCTGTTTTAACAATCTGGCAGCTTCTTCATAAGCTTTCCTTTCCTCATTTACAAAAATCTTTCCTGAATAAAGTAAAACATCTCCAAGCAACATATCAATAAAGAGCTTCTGTTCCAGAATATCATCGAATACGATTCCTGTTATTTCTCCCTGAAACAGTTCCAGAGACAGATCATCAAATATAACATTATTCCCTTTTTTATCTTTCCGCCTTCTATATTCAGTAATTCTCTTTTCACTGATTTCTCTGCTCCCTGTTTGTAATGATCGGTACCGATATCCTGACTTCTGTTCCAAGATTAGGAATACTATAAATATGTATTCCATATTCATCCCCAAATAACAGCTTAATACGCCTGGATACATTCGGCAGAGCAATACCTCCACGTTTACGCTTCTCTTCTGTCAGCGGCCCTGAAGTTATCTCCAGTCTCTGGTTGATCTTTATAAGCTCTTCTTCGTCAATTCCAATTCCGTCATCATGAATATTGATCAGAAGTTTCTTCTCTGTCATCTCCAGTGAAATGATGATAACTCCACCTTCTGCTTTCGCTTCCAGACCATGGAAAATTGCATTTTCAACTACAGGTTGCAAAGTAAGTTTAGGGAGTTTACATTCCAGGATCCTTGCATAGTCATCCGGAAAATTAACTCTCATATCCAGTTTATCTCCAAAACGATACTGCTGTATTTTAAAATAATTCTCTACATTCTCCAGTTCATCTTCTACTGAAACCAGATTTCCTGTATCCGTGATGGTATATCTGAAAAATGTAGACAATGCTTCCGTCGTATCAGCAATACTATCAATTCCTTCACATAGCGCATCTCCTCGTATTGCTTCCAGCGTATTATACAGAAAATGAGGATTGATCTGATTCTGCAGTGCAAGAAGTTCTGCATGTTTTGTCGATAACTCAATAATGTTCTTTTTATCCAATATGGAATCCAGCTTCTGCATTACTTCATTCTGCTCTGGAAAAATCTGATAATCCTGATCAATCAGTTCCTGAAAACTTCCACTCTGTATAAAATGTTTGAATAATTTTCTGGTCTCATTACATGGTTTTATCAGAAACTTATAAATAATCACATAAATGCTTCCTGTAATAACCATCTCTGTCACAATAACCACCATCATAGAAAAGAATCCCCAGATATCCTTTCGATGCAGCCCATATAACTTCTATAAACTGAAGACCTGCCCCTAATCCCAGAAGAACCCACAAAAAATTAACTGCCTGTCTGCTAAATATATTTCTTTTTTTCATAGTTTTTGCACCTTGCACATTTTGATTAACTATATAACTTTCTAAATTCTGAAGGATTCAATCCTGTTGTCTTCTTAAACAATTTAGAAAAATATTTCAGATCATTATATCCTACTGCAGATGCTACTTCCGCAATGTCATAATTAGTCTGTATGAGATAGTTCTTTGCATTTTGGATACGAAGCTCTGTCACATACTCAAGGAAATTTTTTCCTGTTTCTTTCTTAAACAGTGTAGAAAAATAGGCAGCATTAAATCCAATATACTCACTGACATTCTCCAGACTGATATGTTTGTTGAAATTATCATGGATATATTTCTTTGCATCACGTATCGGTTTACTCTCTTCATCCTGAATATTCTTCATATAAACCTGATGCACCCGGGACAGATCCGATTTGATCCACTGAAAGAGTTCATCATAATCCCATATCCTTCTGTACTGTTTTTTATAATCTTCAATCAGAAAAAGATTTCTGCCTTCACGAGAATATTTCATACCAAACCGCAATGTTTCAACTAATTCACCAAAAACTTCATAAACCAGTTTTCCGTCATACTTAAATGGCTTCAATTTCTCTCCAACCTTGTCAACAAGGCGGAGGGTTCCTTCAATATCCATTCTTTCCTGATAGGTCAGAATTTCATTTCGCAGACCACTGTCAAAAATTTCTTCTTTAGTTTTTCCACTTTTACTGTCTTCACTGTAGCAGATATATGTATCTTCATTTTCGCCCATTCGATTCATGATCGCCAGTTCTGCCTCTCGGAAACTATCCGTGATTCCCATATAAGAACTATGTGTATTTCCCTGTCCGATCCTTATTCTGATATCAGGAAATACAGTTTTCAAATTAGATACATTAACTATCAAATGTTTTAGCTTTTTTCTGACTGGTTCAATCTCTTTATCCACTGTATTTAAAATGCATACGATTTCATCCTGATATACTGTAGACATATAAGTTTCGCAGTATATCTCCAATTTTTCTTTTACCATCTGATGAATTTTGTTCATTACAAATTCTTCACTGTCACCGGCAGATTTGTCCGAATTTTTTGAGAAAAATGGCCTGACTCTGACTGCTGTAAAAAATCCTTTATGAAATTTACAACCATACTGTTCATTCAACTGTTCCAGACTCATATCTGCTTTTAGCGGATTAGTTGCTGAGTTTTGGAGCGTTTCATAAGAAAATTCTCCCGTATATGTTCTCTGGATGCTTCAATGATAGATTCCATTTCGTTTCTGATTCTGGTACTCTTAATCAGAGATTCATGTGATTCTTTAATTTCAGTTAATGAGTTTTCCAGTTCTCTCTTTTTTAATGGTTTCAGCAGGTAGTCTTTTACCCCATACTTGATTGCCTGCTGTGCATATTCAAACTGACTGTAACCGCTGATTACTATGAAATTAATCTCCGGATTCACTTCTTTTGCCCTGCGTATCAGTTCAAGTCCATCATACACCGGCATACGTATATCTGTAATCACAATATCCGGTTTCTTTTCACAAATACTTTCATAAGCAGTTTTTCCATCATTTGCAAAACCAACAATATCCATTTCCAGGCATCCCAATCTACAAGGTGCTGGATCAGCCGACATACCTTTATTTCATCATCTGCTATTAATACCTTCAATCCTTTTCCTCCCTGTTTGTTTACACGTACATTATTTTAACCCTTCCAAATTTCTATTATAAACTATCTGTTTTTTTTTGTATACCTACGAATTTTCTTTGTATTATTATTAAATTATCTGACATATCGTCTTTTTTCAGAATGAATATTTATTGCTTGCTTTTATAAAACTCCAAGAATATACTATGAACAGATAATGAATCTGTATTATTTTGCCACTCATTATCTTCTTATATTTTTCTGATAAACCATAAAGAATTTATAACTACACTCACAAATAATCTTATCAGAATCTTATGAAATTATTTTATAACAAAATAAAGAAAAGGATATCTACAATATGATTCAGGACATCGCACCACATACTTATCACAACGAATACAAACCTTCTGCCCCGGATAAAGACAGCTTTATCCTTGCATACGAAAAAGGCAGTATACTTCTTCCCCGCCAGGAACGGGATGCAGATATTACTTTCCCACGTTTCCGGGAGTTTGAGGAAAAGATCGCTGATCTTTACAACAATTTTATTTATCTGTTTTCCATAGATGATCAGCGTTTCTACCTGATCCCGGAGCTGGATACCTCTCTGCTTCCGGACTATGAATTTCAGGATGTACGGATTCTTCGGACCGCTCAGCCACAGCATCTTGCATTTGCAGGAATTACAGGGCATCAGCTCTTCCAGTGGTACAGCAAGCGCAGATACTGTGGCTGCTGTGGAAAACCAATGGTTCACAGCCAGAAAGAACGTATGATGGAATGCCCTTCCTGCGGCAATCAGGAATATCCTGTTCTGTGTCCTGCAGTTATTGTAGGAATCACAAACGGAGATAAAATCATCCTGTCCAAATACGAAGGACGTCGATTCAAGCGCTACGCTCTCATCGCAGGCTTCGCAGAGATCGGAGAAACAATTGAGGAGACTGTTCACAGAGAAGTGATGGAAGAAGTGGGACTGAAGGTCAAAAATCTCCGCTACTACAAGAGCCAGCCATGGTCCTTCAGCGGTACCCTGCTTTTCGGATTCTTCTGTGATGTGGACGGCGATGATACCCTGACCGTTGACCATGAAGAGCTCTCCATGGCACAGTGGGTAGAACGTGACAAAATCCCGGATCAGGCAATAATATCAGCCTGACCAAGGAAATGATGATGCTCTTCCGTGATGGAAAAGAACCCAGATAAACAATATTCTATATCAGAAAAAGCTCATAGAATATTTTTCCCTATTATGCTAAAAGGATACATACACGGTAATGTTACTGTGCATGTATCCTTTTCGTTTCTCTGTAAAATTGCTTCACTATATTCTCAAAAATATTTCTGATTACTCTTCACGCCGCACTCCCGCTGCCAAATCCACGGCTTCTGCGGCTTCCATTACATTCCTGCTCAAATTCTTTCAGTTTCCGTCTTGCTTCCGGTGTCAGATTTGTCGGAACTTCAATCTGTACAGTTGCATATTCATCACCGTGTACCGACGGATTATTCATTGCAACGATACCTTTGCCTCTCAGACGTATCTTCGTTCCGGACTGAGTACCCGGTTTAATGTTACAGAGAACATCACCGTAAATAGTGTGAACCTTCGCCTCACCGCCAAATACTGCTGTTGTAAATGGGATATTTACAGTTGTATAAACATCTCTGCCTTCCCGTTTATATCCCAGTTTATCCTGAACATTTACTTTCAGAAGCAGGTCACCGGCTTCACCTCCGCCGACTCCCGGATATCCTTTTCCTTTAAGTCTGATAGATTTACCGGATTCAATACCTGCCGGAATATTGACTTCGTAATTCTGGACGCCACCGTTGCTGCTCTGCAGGCGGATAACCTTCTTGCCACCAAAAGCAGCTTCGTCAAAGCTGACAGTAACCTCCGCATGAAGATCCTCACCTTTACTGCTGTAAGAACCGCCAAAGCCGCCAGTTCCATTGCTTCCGAATCCGCCAAAACCACTTCCGTGAAATCCACTGCCACCGAAACCGCTGCTTCCAAAACCACCGGATGATTTACTCTTCTTAAATCCACCACCAAAGATGTTCTTCAGGATATCATCCATATCTTCGCCATTCTCAAAATGATATTCATGATAACCATTGCCATCACTGTACGAGCCATGGAAACCGCCGCCAAAAGGATTGCCCTGTGCTCCGCCAAAGCCACTGCCAAAAGGACTTCCCTGTGCGTTTCCATAATTACCGGCACCTTCTTCAAAAGCAGCGTGGCCAAACTGATCATACAGTTTACGTTTCTTCTCATCACTCAGAACATCATAGGCTTCATTTACTTCCTTAAAATGCTCTGCTGCCGAAGCATTTCCCTCATTACTGTCCGGATGATATTTCTTTGCCAGTTTTCTGTATGCTTTCTTAATCGTTGCTGCATCTGCGTTTTTGTTCACGCCAAGAACTTCATAGTAGTCTCTTTTCAATATCATCACCTTCCCTCATAAACACATTCTAACGCAATCATTCCTGACTTCATATTTCTGCAATCCTCATTATGCAAACAACGGGAAGCCAAAAGATTTGACCTCCCGTTGCTGTAACTTAACATCTATTATCCTTCAATGGAGATGCTGTGCTTCTGTTCCACTGCTGGCTTTGCTTCTTTCTTCGGAACAAATAATGTCAGGATACCATGTTTGAATTCTGCTTTGATGTCGTCCTGATGTACTTCCTTACCTACATAGAAGCTACGACTGCAGGCACCTGCATAACGTTCTCTGCGGATATAACGTCCTGTCTCTTTTTCCTTCTCATCTTTATCCAGGCCTTTCTCTGCACTGATGGTCAGATAACCATTTTCAAGTGCTGCATGAACTTCATCTTTCTTAAATCCTGGAAGATCTACAATCAGTTCGTATCCGTTATTCATTTCCTTGATATCAGTTTTCATTACATGATTTGCTTTATGTCCATAAAGTTTCTTCTCTGCATCCTTCATTGCTCTGTCATCATAATAGAATGGGAAATCTCCAAAAAAGTCATCAAATAAATTTTCTCCAAAAATACTAGGCATTAACATAAGTCATATCTCCTTTTCTAATATATTTTATATATGTCAAATCTGTTCGCCAGATTTACTTTCCAAATCTATCTTTACAGGCTTTTTCAACCTTTTATCTTCAATCTTTTAGTGTAAGCTTTTATTTTTATATCTGTTTTTAATCTCTGGCTGACCCTTAACGGGTCAGTCAGAATATTTATTCATCAGCCCTCAATGGCAATTGTTTTCTTCTGTTCTACTGCTGGTTTTGCTTCTTTCTTTGGTACAAATAATGTGAGGATACCATGTTTGAATTCTGCTTTAATGTCTTCTTTCTCAACTTCTTTACCTACATAGAAGCTACGGCTGCAGGCACCTGCGTAACGTTCCTTACGGATATAACGTCCTGTCTCTTTCTCCTGCTCATCTTTGTCCAGGCCTTTCTCTGCACTGATAGTCAGATAACCATTCTCCAGGTCAGCCTTTACTTCATCTTTGGTAAATCCCGGAAGATCTACGACCAGTTCATAGCCTTTATCAGTTTCCTTGATATCGGTTTTCATTATATGGCTGGCTCTGCGTCCGTAAAGTTTCTTCTCTGTATCTTTCATTGCTCTGTCATCATAATAAAATGGAAAATCTCCAAAAAAGTCATCAAATAAATTTTCTCCAAAAATACTAGGCATCAACATAAGTCATCTCTCCTTTTCTATACCGTTCATCTGTATGTGATGGACTCTCAGTTATGCATCTTTACCTTGTTTCTTTGGAACTTAGGTTATCAGGAATCTCATAGAACTTATTTCTTTGTTCTCTTTTTGTTCCCCTTCCTTTGTTCTAGTTGTAATATAACACTTATTATTAGCACTGTCAAGAGGTGAGTGCTAATTTTTTGTGAGAATTTGTGAACCCCTAAAATGAAAAACTAACTTCCACCCTTAGCCTATATTGTTCTACACTGTGAAATAGGGGTGAAGTTAGTCTTGCAATCGTTTATCCTATAAGAAATACCAGGGCTCCCCCTGGT
>ENA-OQCN01000715-OQCN01000715.1-human-gut-metagenome-genome-assembly--contig:-NODE-715-length-17468-cov-2.080849_pt1 | contig 17468 bp, 20 predicted proteins | sample MGYA00242497_ERZ504576 | MGnify/ENA primary metagenome ERZ504576 (study PRJEB26092, sample SAMD00036296) | human gut metagenome | host: Homo sapiens | study: EMG produced TPA metagenomics assembly of... | reverse complement strand
TGTACATCGATGATGCTCAGACGTACGTAGCTGTACATCGATCGATGCTCAGACGTACGTAGCTGTACATCGATCGATGCTCAGACGTACGTAGCTGTACATCGATCGATGCTCAGACGTACGTAGCCCGCAAATTTTGGCAGAGATGTTCTCGGCGCTGTTCGTCTGGATGAAGCTCGAAGGCTTCAACAACAAGATCAAGGTCGCTAAACGAATCGGCTACGGTTACCATGACGACGACTTCTTCTTTACCCTGATTCGCTATCTTTCTATTCCGTCTGTCCGTTCACCATCCCACAAAAAATCGTGATGAACCTAATATTTACTAAAAAACGCGACCGATACAGTCTTTATGTATCGGTCGGCGCTATATTATAAAGTGTTTAACTATCCTTAAGCGGTTTTACCTGTATAGAGCTGATAATACTTACCCTTCTGCTCTATAAGCTGTTCGTGTGTGCCCTTTTCTATAATTCTGCCATGCTCAAGAACAATAATACAATCTGAATTTCTTACGGTTGAAAGTCTGTGAGCAATTACAAATGTTGTTCTGCCCTTCATCAGCTTATCCATACCGTCCTGTACAATCTTTTCTGTACGGGTATCAATTGAACTTGTTGCCTCGTCAAGAATAAGTGCAGGCGGATTGGCAACTGCGGCTCTTGCGATTGCAAGCATTTGGCGTTGTCCCTGGCTAAGGTTTCCGCCGTCACCTGTAAGAACCGTATCGTATCCGTGCGGAAGTTTACGGATAAAGCTGTCTGCGTTGGCAAGTTTAGCCGCCGCAATAACTTCTTCATCGGTAGCGTCAAGTCTGCCGTAACGGATATTTTCCATTACTGTATCTGTGAAAAGATGCGTTTCCTGCAATACAATACCGAGAGAGCGTCTTAAGTCAGCTTTCTTAATCTTATTGATATTTATGCCGTCATAACGAATTTTACCGTCCTGAATGTCATAAAATCTGTTGATAAGGTTTGTAATTGTAGTTTTGCCTGCACCTGTAGAACCTACAAACGCAATCTTCTGACCCGGCTTTGCATAAAGGTCAATATTATGGAGAACCATTTTATCATCTGTATAACCAAAGTCAACATCGTCCATTACAAGGTCGCCCTTGAGCTGACGGTACTCTGTTGTGCCGTCCTCGCTATGAGTATGTTTCCATGCCCACACACCTGTTCTCTCTTCAGATGGCTCAATCTTGCCGTCAACAATTTTTGCATTTACAAGATTTACATATCCGTCATCCTCTTCAGGCTTTTCGTCAAGAAGTTTGAAAATTCTGTCTGCACCTGCAAGAGCCATAATAATGCTGTTGAGCTGCATACTAATCTGATTAATTGGCTGACTGAAATTTTTGTTAAATGTCATAAATGCCACAAGTCCGCCAAGTGTAAGTCCTGCAAAGTGATTAAACGCAAGCACACCGCCGACTATTGCGCAAAGCACATAGCTGATATTACCGAGCTGTGCATTGATAGGCATAAGAATATTTGCAAATTTATTTGCATTATATGCGCTGTCAAAAAGTTTGTCGTTGAGTTCGTTAAATTCTTCAACAGCCTTACCCTCGTGATTAAATACCTTTACAACTTTCTGACCGTTCATCATTTCTTCAATGTAGCCGTTTACCTTGCCGAGGTCATCCTGTTGAGCCGTAAAATATTTACTGCTCTTGCCGCCGATTTTGCCCGATACAATAAACATTACCGCAACCATAACAAGTGTAAGAAGTGTAAGCGGAATACTGATTGAAATCATACTTACAATTACAGATACGATTGTAATTGTACTTGAGAAAAGCTGAACCATACTCTGGCTAATCATCTGACGGAGAGTATCAATATCATTTGTATAAACCGACATAATATCGCCGTGAGAATGAGTATCGAAGAATTTAATCGGTAAACTCTCCATATGTGAGAAAATATCAATTCTCAAATTACGCATTGTACCCTGTGTTACATAAACCATAAGTTTTGAATACGCAAAAGTTGAAGCAGCACCGAGCAAGTAAAAACCTGCTACTCTTGCTATTGCGAAAAGCAAGGGAGTAAAATCAGGCGAACTTGTATTCATAAGCGGAGTGATGTAATCATCAATAAGCGACTGAATAAACAAAGTACCCTGAACATTAGCAAGAACACTTACGATAATACAGATAAACACGATTATCATATGAATTTTATAATTCTTAAAGGTATATCCTAAAATTCTTCCGAGAATTTTACCCGGATTTTTAACCTTGGGTTTTGCACCCATCTGGCGTCTTCTGCCACCCATAGGACCCGGCATTACATCTCCCCCTTTGTATCAAAATCACCGCTGCCCTTAGTTTGGGCCTCATAAATTTCGGTGTAAATATCATTTTTATTCAAGAGTTCATCGTGTGAGCCTACGCCGCTGATTTTACCGTTATCAAGAACTATAATCTTATCGGCATTCTGAACACTTGAAATTCTCTGTGAAATAATAAGCTTTGTTGTATTAGGAATTTCCTCTGCAAAAGCCTTTCTTATCTTTGCATCCGTTGCTGTATCGACCGCACTTGTAGAGTCGTCAAGAATAAGAATTTTAGGCTTTTTAAGTAATGCTCTCGCAATACAGATACGCTGTTTCTGACCGCCCGATACATTAGTACCGCCACGCTCAATAAATGTATTATACTTTTCGGGGAATGTCTGAATAAAATCATCAGCGCACGCAAGTTTGCAGGCATTTACACATTCCTCTTCCGTTGCGTTTTCGTTACCCCAACGGAGGTTATCTAAAATTGTACCGCTGAAAAGTACATTTGACTGAAGAACTACAGATACCTCGTCACGGAGCTTTTCAAGGTCATACTCTTTAACATTTCTGCCGCCGACAAGAACTTCACCGCTTGTTACATCGTAAAGTCTGCCGATAAGGTTTACAAGACTTGTTTTAGAGCTGCCCGTACCGCCAATGATACCGACTGTTTCGCCTGACTTGATCTTTAAGTTAATATCGTCAAGTACAGGTTCTGCGCCTGTTTTGTTATAACTGAAATATACATCTTTAAATTCAATACTGCCGTCAGGCACATTTTTAACAGGATTTTCGCCGTTTGTAAGGTTACTCTTCTCGTTGAGAACACCTGCTACACGCTTTGCACTTGCGGCACTCATAGTAATCATTACAAATACCATACCGAGCATCATAAGTGACATAAGAATGTTCATACAATATGTAAGCATACTTGTAAGCTCACCTGTTGTAAGTGTTGAACCGACAATCATATTTGCGCCAAACCAGCTTATTGCAATGATACAAGCATAAACGGTAAGCTGCATTATAGGCGTTACAGATACCATACAGTTTTCAGCCTTAACAAAAAGTTTGTAAAGGTTGTTTGCGGCTTTTGAGAATTTTTTGGTTTCGTGATCCTCACGAACGAAAGCCTTTACTACTCTGATACCGGATACATTCTCCTGAACGCTTGCGTTCAAATCATCGTACTTTTTAAATACCTGATTAAAGTATTTCATAGTAAATTTCATAAGGGAAGCAAGAACAATCGCAAGAAAAATAATTGCAACGAGGTACACACTTGCAAGTTTTGCGTTGATTATAAATGCCATAACCATTGCACAAATAAGGCTTGTCGGTGCACGCATACACATTCTGAGTATCATCTGATACGCATTTTGTAAGTTGGTTACATCGGTAGTAAGTCTTGTAACAAGACCTGCGGTTGAGTATTTATCAATGTTTGAAAACGAAAATGTCTGAATATTCGCAAACATTGAGCGGCGAAGATTTCGTGCAAAACCGGCTGATGCCTTTGCACCGAAGCTGCCGCCGAGAATACCGCAGATAAGTCCGCCGATAGCACAAAGAACCATTCCTCCTCCGACAAAGAGAATATGATTCATATCGCCTTTGTTGATACCGTCATCAATAATTGAGGCCATAAGAAGCGGGATAAGCGTTTCAAAAACAACCTCAAGTATCATAAAAACAGGCGTCAGTACAGATTCTTTTACAAATCCCTTAATCTGTTTTGATAAAGTTTTTATCATACTTTTTCTCCTTTACCATATTATTGTCCCGAAATGCCTGTCTTAAGTTTTCGTATTAAAAACAAAAAGGTTTGCTTTTCTTCGGGTGTAAAAATACTGTCAAATTCCTGCTCGTTAGATATAATTGCTTTATCTATCGAGCTTTTTATGCTCATTCCCTTTTCGGTAAGCACAATTTTTTTAAGTCTTGCATCATTTTCAACAGACTCTCTCTTTATGTACCCCTTTTTTTCCATAAGCTGTAAAATATTAGTTACGGATGAGCGTGAAATTGAAAACTCGCTTTCAAGATTTTTCTGGAAAATATCGTTGTCCTGATTATTGTAAAGATACGCGATTATCCAGCCGTGCATAATCGTTACCTTATCCACACCGTTTTTTGCCGCACTTTCAAGCATTTTCCTGTGCATAAGGTGGTTTACCGCCTTAATTTCGTGACCTATTGCGTCACATATATGGCAATCCTTTTCAAAATTTTTCTCTGTATCCGCATTTAATTTTTCGTCCTCCCCAAACATATCACACACTAAAAAACACCTCCGAATCGTAACTCAATATAAGTTCGGTATAAAACTGTTATATATTAAATTGTTTGATACCGAACTTTTATAACATTATAGTCTTTTTGTTTTTATTTGTCAAGAACTAATTTTAATTTTATGTAAGACAGCTTTACGCTGTCATTTTTTGTTGTAGCGCTGTAGCGTCATTTATATTAATTTTTCCGTTATCATCTAAATCTGCCGAATATAACACAAATTTTTCTTCATCAGACATTCTGTTTTAATAATATCCGCACTCAAATTCTGCACTGTTTTAACATCGTTATCGTTAATTTTACCGTCGGCATTTACATCGCACTCTTTCAGCATAAATCCTGTTCCCACAATCACAAAATCCGTATTGCTGTCATCAAGCATTTTTTGCACTACGGTTTTTTTAGCCTTAAAAGTGTATGCGCCTACCGTTGAAAACCTGAGTTTATTCTGTGAAATTTCATTTTTATAATTACTGAAAAACTCGTCCGACTTGCCGTTTACAATACCTTTTTTCTCAAGATATGCGTTAAGATTACCGATTATCTGTGTACAATATGCGGGGTCTGCGGTTATTTTTTCCGTATCAATATCATTTGCAATATAAAACATTGATAAATAAAACATTATTTTCGGGCTGCTTAAATCAAGACCGCAATATACAATTGCGTCTACAGTATCTTCGTCATTATAATTTTTCAGAGCGGTCCTTGAACATCCGTTCATAAGTGTAAAGTATTCTTTGGCATTTTCAAGTGAAAAATCTGCCTTTGAAGTTGCAGATACGCATATCATACCGGAAATCATTATTAAAACAGCAAGTGCCGTACAGGTAAATTTTTTTAACATAAAAAGCACCTCCTGAGTTAGTATAACTCAAAAAGGCGCTTTAACACACTTATTATTTACTTTTCCTTTTAACTTTCCGTTTTATCAGTGAAACTAACTTTTTAAATGAAAATTTCTTTATAGTATCGTGATAAACATAATTTATTTCAGCACATATCATTAACAGCAGCATTAAAAAATACAGCAAAACCATTATGATAGCAAGACCTGTAATTACGCCGTAAACAGAAAAACCGTTAAAACTTTTTACATATATTGAGATTCCGAGAGCCAATACAAACCACGAAATTGTACACAAAACCGCACCCGGGAGTTGAGATTTAAAATTATATTCCTTTTTCTGCTCTTTGGAAATACACGGGAAATTCCTGTATATAGACGCAAAAGTAAAAGTCAGAATTAAAAATACAAGTAAATATCTTGATCTGAAAATTGCTGTAATTATGTTTGGCAAACTGCTTATAAACGGTTGGATCCAATCGTCAAGATATGAACCGAGAGCAATTATTACCAACGACGCAGACATTAATATAAAGAAAATAACAGTATAAAACATTGCACGAAAGCGCAAAACTATCCACATACGGTTTTCATATGCATCATAAACTCTGTTAAGTCCGTTAGTGATTGCATGTATTCCCTGCGATGCAGACCACAATGTAACCACAATTGAAACAAAAGAAATTCCTATAGTATTCTGATATGTTTCGGTTAAAAAATACTTTATCTGTGTAAGAAATACATCTGTAAATACACTTTGCAACGCCTGTTCAATAAACGAAGTCGATATATGCAAGCCTTGCAGAATCGACAAACAAAACGCTAACAAAGGAACAGATGAAAGCACAATAAAAAAAGCAGACTGTCCGGCTATGGCAAAAATATTATCGTGAATACATTTGCTTATTATAGGATCATATTTTTTCATTATTTTATCATAAAAGCAAAAGCTTTTTTTACTGCTTTCATAGCAAATCTCCTGTTTTATGAGTAGATATAATGTAATGTATTTATATGACACTTAGGACTGATTTAATCTGATTTAAAAAATTATCGAGCCATAATCACGCTATCGGTTTTAATTTCTACTATGTTATTGATTTTTTCGTCATCTTTTAGAGGTACTTCAATAAGCATAAGACAAACGCCCTTTGATTGATTGCTGTCCTTTGATTTCTGATATTGAACACACGGAACCTGCGAACTGATTGCATAGCTAAGTCCCCTAAAGCTGACTCTGTCTGCCGACGATTCAAGCTCAACAGGAGCAACATAAAGGCAATTGCTGTTAAAAAATCCGTCACTGTAGTTGCGGCTGAAATTAAGCAATTCACTCATATTTACCGAACCTTTGTAAGAGTTGCAAAATTTTCATACTCGCTCATACTGTATATTCCTTTTGTGCCGTATGACGGGAGCTTTGAAAAGTTTGTTACATTAACAGACTCTGTGTAGTAAAAATGAGCCATATCATTATTGCTCACATCATTATAATAACCATCGGAAGAAAGATAGACATATCTTACCGTAAATATTGATGTATTTATACTCAAAAAACCTGCCGCAACAAGCATTACAAGCGGCAGAGCGGCAAAAGTAACTCTTTCTTTTATTTTTGCCTTAACAAAAAGCAGAATATACAAAATCAGTACAAATGATATGCCTGCAATGACATACATATAAAACGGCTGTTTGTATACATACATCATAAATTCGGAAAAACCAAACAGCAATTCCGCTATTATCAGAACCGCTAAATCAACCGAACGCAAGTCAATTGACATTTTTCTGTATCCATGTACTGTGGCGGCAACAATTATTAATGTAAGAGCTCAAGAATTACGCTGAGCAAACCGACATACTCCGAACTTTTAAGCATTAACTGAACCGTAACAAAAAACATAGTTTCGACTATTGCAAGTACCAACAATACAAAAGAAAGCACCGTAAGTCTGTGATTACTGCGAATACGCTTTACCTGCTCCTGATACTGCTGCATTTCTTTTCCGCTAAACGGAAATCTGTCAGTAGTATCTCCATAAAAACTAAATCCTCTCATTTTTTCACCTTTCAAAACTTCATAAAATATTTATCAACAAACGACAATTTCATATTATCATTTGCCATATCATATTATCATTTGCAATATAAATTATATACAATTTTGCTTATAAATTCAAGTATAATTGCTATTAAATATATTTTTCTTGATAATTTTGACAAAAAGCCTCTATTGTGATAACATATTAGTCAAGCAGTTCGTAACCATCCTGCTCGAGCAATTAACCAAAAGGGGCTTGCTCAATCAAAACTAAGGAGGAAAGGCATAGGACTTACTGTGTCCGTACACCCCCTGTGGGTGTTTTTTATGCCAAATTTATGGAAAGGTACAGTATAATTCACGAAAAAAACAGTCGTGAAATTGTCCTTCTGCGCGGCAGTGGGTGTGTTTATACCAAATGCACATTCTGCGACTATTACAGTGACAGCTGTAAAAATGAAGAAGAAAATTTCAGGCTGAACAGCAAGGTGCTTGAAAATGTAACAGGCATCTTTCAAAACCTTGAAGTAATAAACTCGGGATCGGTGTTTGAACTTGACAAAAATACCGTCGAGCTTATAAAAAAAGGTTTGCAAACAAAAGAATATCCACACAATTCATTTTGAGTCGCACTATCTTTACAACAACAGAATTGCTGATTTGAGAAAAGAGTTTTCCGACTTTACGCTTAAAATGAAACTCGGTCTTGAAACCTTTGATTATGATTTCAGAGAGAATGTGCTTAAAAAGGGAATCAAAGAAAAAAATCCCGAAAAAATCTCTGAAAATTTCGATGAAGCTAATTTCCTTTTCGGAATTAAAGGTCAGACCGTTGAGTCTATAAGAAACGATATTGAACTTGGACTCAAATATTTTGAACGAATTTGCATTAATATAATGTGCGAAAATTCCACAAGCGTAAAACCCGATAAAGAACTTATAAAGGCTTTTATAAAAGAAATTTATCCTATATATAAGGATAACGACAGAGCCGATATTTTAATTAACAATACTGATTTTGGAGTGGGTGACTGATATGCCAAACGAACTTATACTTATATGTTCCGTAGTATTTATTTACGGTGCAGCACTTTTAGGATACAATTTTTTTGGAAAAATAGGACTTTATTGTATATCTGTAATTGCAACTATTCTTGCAAATATTGAAGTTACAATAATGATAAACGCATTCGGAATGGAACAAACACTCGGTAATGTTCTTTTTGCCGTAACATTTTTGATAACCGATATTTTGTCGGAATGTGAAGCAAAAAGCCGCACAAACCGCCGTATATGCCGGTATATTCTGTTCAATATTCTTCCTTGTGCTTTCGCAAAGCTGGATGCTTTATACGCCAAGCGCAACAGATACAATTATGCCGTCAATAAAAGCAGTGTTCTCAAACACACCACGAATGATTCTTGCATCTCTTGTTGTATATGCCGTAAGCCAGATGTTTGATGTTTGGCTTTACCATAAATGGTGGAATTTTACAGAAAAGAAGTTTGGCAGCAAACGCAGATTTTTGTGGCTTAGAAATAACGGTTCAACACTTATCAGTCAGATTCTTAACACTGCTCTTTTCACAGCATTCGCTTTCTGGGGCACATATGATATTCCGACACTTATTTCAATTTTCATTTCAAGCTATGTTATCTATATTTTCACAAGTTTGCTCGATACCCCGTTTGTTTATATTGCAAGAAAAATTCATGATAAAAAGCTTAATGCAAAAGCCGAAAAAGCATAAAACTTTCCTGACAGTTCTTTTGAATTGTCAGGATTTTTATTGCAAAAAACTATGCGAATATGCTATAATTTTACAGGTGATTTTATGTACTACACATACATACTGCGGTGTTGCGACAATACCCTTTATACAGGTATTGCCTTGGATATAGAAAAAAGAATGAACGAGCATTTTTTGCAAAATGAAAAATGTGCAAAATACACCCGCACTCATAAAGCTAAAAAACTCGAATCGCTGTGGATAAGCGAAAACCGAGCCACAGCCTCTAAACTTGAATACCATATTAAACATCTTACCAAAAAGCAAAAAGAAGAAATCATATCATTAAAAAGCCTTGATGTATTAAAAGATAAACTTCCGATTGAAAATTATAATTATTCAGATATGAAATTAAATTCCGTAAACTAAGCAAAAAGTCCGACCGTCGAAGTCGGGCTTTTATTTTTTATTCTATCTATCCATTTTGATTTTGAAATTACCATTCTTTCAATTTCATTGTCGCTGACATACAGAGGTACAAATACAACAATTTGCATATCCGCAGTTATTTTTATTGCTGCGCTTTTTCTTTTGCTTCGTCTTACCTCAACATTATATTCGCCTATCTTCATTTTAATCATTCCTTTATAGACAAATTTTAGCATAACCGTACCTGCTTAGCAAGCTGTTGCAAATAAAATTTTTTGGTATAAAATTATTAATAAATATTATTCTTCACACAAAACACAAATAAAAAAGTTACTTTATATATGGTGATTACAATGTACAAAATACTTCTTGTAGAAGATGACAAAAACATAAGAGAAATGGTTGTTGAATATTTTTCTAACAAAGGCAAAGGAAACTTTCCTGTTGCCGTTGCGCCAAACGGAGAAACCGGACTGCAAATGGCATATGAAAATCCATATGATTTACTTCTGCTCGATGTAAACCTGCCCAAAATGGACGGATTTTCTATCTGTAAAGAGGTCAGACGATACAGCGATGTGCTATTATGTTCATTACCGCACGGGTAAACGAAGAAGATGTGCTTAACGGCTATGCCTCGGATGTGACGATTACATAATAAAACCTTTTGCCCTGCCTGTTCTTTTTGAAAAGGTAAAGGCTCTTATCAAGCGGTCAAAGGGACTTGTGCGTTCCTCTGTACTTACGGCAGGAACTCTTACACTGAATCCAAACAACGGAATCGTAATTTCCGACGGTGACGAAGTTGATTTGACAGCTAAAGAATACAAAATACTTAAATTTCTTTTAGAGAACAAAAATATTGTAATCTCCAGAACAAAACTGATAGACAAGCTTTGGGGCTATGACTCTAATGTTGACATTCGTGTACTTGACACGCATATAAAAAATCTCCGAAAAGCATTAAAAGATAACTCAAAGCTGATTAAGACGGTAATCGGCAGAGGTTACAAAATTGAGGAATAATTATGAATAAAAAGCTGAAAAAAGAAAATAGAAAAATTCTCATAAATATAATTTCAATAGTTCTGCTTATTTGCCTGCTGACAATCGGTACTTTTTCTTTACCTGACATACAATTTCACAAAACAAATCGAATCAATATCAGGCTGAACTGCAATCTAAATATATTTATGACAATACAAAATATATTGATATAACCGAAAGCGGTCAAATAAATACATTTATTGTGACAAATCTCAACAATTACTATTACGGTAATTCCTCATACAATGACATATATGTATCATTGGAAAATGATTACTATAATATTTCGGTTGACAGCGCAAATAAAATGGCAATTGAACTTGACGATTATTATTCAAGTTTTGATACTTTTTCCGATACCGATAACATGGTAAATAATTACAGCCTGGGGGGTTATCTTGATTATTTTACTCTCCGAAACAGTATGACCGATGAGCAGTATAATAAAATTGCCGATTATCTTAATTCCGAACCGGACGAAAACGGTAATTATTATATTTTGTCCGTCAATCAATATGCAATGGATAATTACAACGGCGTCGGTACAGACGAGATGATACCAATACGATTAGAAATTCTGCGTACAAACGAAAACCATGTTTGGTATGCCGAAGATGAACATATTGAGTATTTTGACTTATCATCAGACAAAATAAGCGAGATAAAAGAATTACAAAAACAAGTGGAAGAAAATTACAAAAAAAATTATTGATAGCGCTTCCAATACCGTATTAATCGGACCTATTCACTCAATAGGCGATATGAAGAAAAATGAAATTACAAAGGATTTTTTCTTTAACGGAGGCAAGGAAAACGAATTAAAAGAATACAACAAAAATAATCCCGAAGATTCTGATATTTTCACCGCATATATACCTCTTGATGATTTTTCATTTATATACAGACAAATCTACGAAGCAAACCCAAATTATACAGACGGATTTTCATCTGTTGATGAGATGAACTCATATAATCAAAAAACATGCAAGATTTGTATATATCAAAAGCTTGAACCTCTGAAAGCCTGTATGCCTACTCTTATAATCGGCAACAGCATTATTCTTGCTTTCTTTATTTTAATCGGCATTTTGCTTTCTCTGATTATTTGGAGAAACTTTAAAAACAGGGCAATCCGAGAACAACACAGAATAGAAATGACAAACGCAAGTTGCCCACAATCTTAAAACACCGCTATGCATAATAAACGGTTTTTCCGAAAATCTGCGGGAAGAAAGCGGCTATCTTACAAAGCAACATTACATAAATGTTATTCAGGAACAAGCAAATGAAATGGATATACTCGTACATAAAATGCTTGATTTCTCAAAACTTGAAACAGACTCTGCAAAACTTAATATAAAATCGTTCAATATTAAAACAGAACTTGAAAATATTGCGAAGAAATACAATGATATTTCAAGTAAAAATATTATCGTAACTGCAGATGACAAGGAAATTTTTGCAGACAAAGAACTTATGGAGCTTGTGTTTGAAAATCTGATTGAGAATGCTGTTAAATACTCAAAAGATAATTCCGATATTAAAAATATCCTTTGCAAATAATAATTTTAATATTTCAAACGAAATGTGATGAAATTTCTAAAAAAGATTTAAAAAAGATATGGAAACCGTATAACCGTTTGGAAAAAGACGAAAGAGGTGCGTGGCACAGGTATAGGACTTTCCATAGTAAAGCATATTCTTAAACTGCATAGAATAAAGCCGTATACCGAATATTCGGGCGGCAGATTGATTATCGGATTTTATATTTAAGGTTATGTCTTGAATTTGCCGATAATCTTAATAAATTATGGTTTAACGCACAAGTTAAGCGGAATAATTAAAAAATTCAGTTTTAAAGGTTGACCAAACTTTTATAATTGATTGGCAAATCAATTTGCTAAACCATAATTACTCAACTTTCATATAAAAACCGCTCTGCACATAAAATACAGAGCGGTTAATTTTATAAGTTTAATTATTCTCTTTTGGTTTTCTTCTTTTATGCTTTTTCTCTGTGAGCGGAGTCATACTCTTGGCACAAATAAGCATAGTGGAAGAATTATGCAATAATGCAGACATAGACGGAGAAATAAGACCTAAAAATCCCGAAGCCATCAGTGCTGAATTAAAACCTACAATAAATCTGTAATTGCGGTTAATTCTATCCATTAATGTCTGACTTATTGTTCTTATTCTCGCAAGTTCGGTAAGGTCTGAGCTTTTGATTGTAATATCTGCGGTTTCTCTTGCAATATCAGACGCATCTCGCATAGCAACAGATACATTTGCAGCCGCAAGCGCCGGTGTATCGTTAATACCGTCACCAACCATAATTACGCCCTTGCTGTTCTTCTTGAGTTCTTCAACATATTTATATTTATCCTCGGGAAGTACTTGGCATTTATATTCGGTAATGCCAAGCATTTCTGCGGTCATTTGAGCCGCTTTCTGACTGTCGCCGGTAAGCATTACAACTCTTTCAATACCCTGATTTCTAAGCATTTGAATAGCTCTCGCAGCCTCTTCTCGTGGTGGGTCACTTATACATAACGCACCGACAAGCACACCGCCGATAGCAAGATAAAGCACAGAGCAAGCACCTGATTTTTCATCAATAGTTTTCTGCTGTTCTTCGGTTACGGAAATCTGCTCGTCCTCCACTACAAAATGCTTACTGCCTATTACTGTCTTTTTGCCGTGCAGTGTGGTTGCAATTCCGTGTGCAACAATATACTGAACATCAGAGTGCTCCTCTATGTGAGATAATCCTCTTTCATTCGCTGCATTTACAACGGCATTCGCAACGCTGTGAGGGAAATGTTCCTCAAGACAAGCTGCAATTTTGAGTATTTCTTCCTCTGAATAATCACTGAAAGAAATTACTTTTTCAAGCTTCGGCTCGGCATTTGTCAGTGTACCTGTTTTATCAAATACAATGGTATCTGCGTGAGCATATGCCTCAAGATACTTACCGCCTTTAACGGTAATATCGTGGTCGGCTGCCTCCTTGATTGCGGAAATAACCGCAATCGGAGTAGAAAGTTTGATAGCACAGGAATAGTCAACCATAAGCAAAGAAACAGCTTTGGTAATATTCCTTGTAAGAACCAAAGTAGCCAAGAAACCTAAAAAACTGAACGGTACAATTCTGTCCGCCAAAGTTTCGGCACGGCTTTGTACTCCTGCCTTGAGATTTTCCGAATTATCAATAAGGTCAATAATTTTACTTATTTTTGTGTTTGAAGAAAGAGCCTTTACATTAACTACAATGTTTCCCTCTTCCACAACAGTACCGGCAAATACGGTTATACCCTCACGCTTTGCAACAGGGAGCGGCTCACCTGTCATAGACGACTCGTTTACTGTTGCCTCACCCGATACAACAACACCGTCAACAGGAATAACATTGCCTGTCTGTACTCTGATGTTATCACCCTCTGTCAAATCAGACATAGGAATAAGTACTTCTGAATTATCATCGGTTACAAGCCATACCTTGTCCGCCTTAACAGCAAGGCTGTCCGTAAGCACAGCTTTTGTACGGGCATGAGTATAATCCTCGAGCATACCGGATACGGTAAGCAAGAACATTATTGTTCCTGCGGTTTTAAAGTTTCTCTGTAACAAGCAGGTTGCAATTGACGCACCGTCAAGCACATCAACATTAAGTTTGCAGTTCCAAAGTGCCTTTAAAGCCTTTTTTATGTATTTTATACTTGTGTAAATTGTAACTACCATTCTGATAGGTGCAGGTAAAAGCCATTTTTGCAAAAGTCTTTTTGCCACGCAAGAAATCAGATTATGTTTAAAATTATTGTCAATATCTTGAACGCTGACAGTTTTCTTTGCCTCAACTTTTACAAGAGAACTGCGCTCTATTGACGCTATAACATCAATTACATTCTGACGATAGCCTTTGTCATACATAACAAGGATACCGCCGTTTTCAGAATTCACTTCAACCTTTTTTACATAATTTTTCTCTATAAGAAAATTATAAATACAACCCTCATATGCCTTATCAAAAGCATATGCGCCGCAGCGGAATCTGATTCGCTGCGGCTTATCATACACAATAGAATATTTCATTATTCTTCAACTTCTGTTTCAGTTTCTGTTTCAATGCCGGCTTCTGCCTTTGCATCGTAGCAAAGATCTGCCGCATCGTCTTTCATGCTCTGGAATTTAGCCTTAGCATCTTTCTGAAGCTTCATACCTTTTGCAAGACCGGTTACTGCAACGCTGCGAGTCTTTGGTGAAGTAAATACTTTTTTACCGACAATAACTGCTGCTGCACCTGCAACAACGCACCATTAATTTTTCATTTTTAAAAATTCTTCATAACTGTTCCTCCTAAGATTTATGATAATTATATTATACTCATTTGTCACAATTTGTCAATACTGTAAGAAAAACCTAACCGAAATTTGTAGGTTATCCCAAACTAACATCTAAAATCATCATAATTACGAACCCAATTGCAACTCCGATTGTGCCGATATTTGAGTGTTTTCCGCTCTGTGATTCGGGTATTAATTCTTCCGTTACAACATAAATCATAGCACCTGCCGCAAAAGACAACAGATACGGCAGAATTTGTGTCACTATTCCCGCAAAAATCAAAGTAATCATTGCACCTATCGGTTCAACCACACCCGAAATCACGCCGTAATAAAATGATTTTAACTTTGAACAGCCGCCGTCTTTGAGCGGCAGAGATATTATTGCTCTCCGGGAAATTCTGAATTGCAATTCCGACTGCAAGTGAAATCGCACCTGCCACGGTTATACCCGTATTTTCTGTAATTGCACCTGCCAAAGTTACGCCTACAGCCATACCTTCCGGAATATTATGCAATGTAACCGCAAGCACAAGCATAGTATTTTTTGAAAGTCTTGACTTTACACCCTCAGGTTTGTCACTGTTAAGATGCAAATGAGGGATTACACTGTCAAGCAAGAGCAAAAATCCTATTCCGAGCAAAAATCCCACTGCAGCAGGAAGCCATTCGATTACATTTTGTTTAGCGGACATTTCAACAGACGGAATAATCAGCGACCACACCGATGCGGCTATCATTACTCCCGAGGCAAAACCGAGTAAAAATTTCTGGAATTTTTCGTTGATTTTATTTTTTGTAAAGAAAACCATTGCAGAACCCAAAGAAGTTCCTAAAAACGGTATTAAAAGTATTGCTGTTTGTTGATAAAGCATCTTCCACCACCTTATATTACTGTTTTATAATATGCAAAGAAAGTCTGTAAAAAGCAGTCTTTCTTTACAAGTTTATGCATTAATTTTCCAACCTGCTGCTTGCTGTCGGGCATTAACAAAGTTCTTGTAAATTCCGCCCTCCTGCATAAGCTGCGTATGTGTTCCGAGCTGTGCTATTTTTCCGCTGTCAACAACAACAATCTGATCTGCATTGCGCACCGTCTTTAATCTGTGCGCAATCATAATTATTGTTTTTCCCTTTGTAAGAGCGTCAATCGCTTCAACAAGCTCTTTTTCGTTTTCGGGGTCAACATTTGCGGTTGCTTCGTCCAAAATAATTATAGGTGCATTTTTCATAATTGCTCTTGCTATTGAAATTCTCTGTTTTTCACCGCCTGAAATATTTGTGCCTGCCTGCCCACTGCATAATCCATGCCGCAGAGGATTTTTCTTTTTTCATTATTCCACTCTCCTTTAATAAAATAGTTAGTTTACGCTAACTATTATTTAAAAATTTTCGTATCTGCCTATACAGATACGAAATAATTATACTGATTTTAAAATGATATACCGAAAAGTTTTTCCCAGCCTCCGGTATAAAACATTTTCAGCTTTTTTGACACGCTCAATCGCAACGCTCTTTTTCATATCGTGAACCACAATTTCAAACATTGCCGAAAACATACCGCTCGACACCATATGAATAAAGTCCTTGTCAAGCTGCGGAATTTCCGTTCCGCTTTTTCGCATATTTTCAATAAATGTAAGGGTTGACTGCGTTTCTCTTTCAACAAGATTATGTATAAAAGAAGTAAACTCCGTGCCGTCAGCCTTACAAAGCAGCAACTTAAAATTATCGTAATGTTCGTAAATATAGTTGAGCATTTGCGTGATGGAATCCGTTGAAACTCCGGTCATGGCATTTTGCTGTTCACTGCTCGACAAAGTCTGAAAATTTTTGCAAAGTAACATCATAAATAGAATATATTTTATTTGCATACGGTTCAACCAGCGAAGCAATAAATCTTCTTTAGTAGGAAAATATTTGTAAAACGCACCTGTGGTAAGTCCTGCATTTTTTACTATTTGTCTTAATTGAGGCATTGGCAAAACCTTTTCCATAAATTCATCAAGAGCCGCTTTTTCGATTTTTTCCTTTGTTTCTTCATTACCTGTCATTTAAATTACCTCGCAAAAGATAACAGCGTTATATAACACTGTTATCTTATCATTAATTTATCTCTTTGTCAAGAGAGTTTTTAATTGTATAACATATTAAATAAACCTGCATTATAAAAATCCCTCAACAGCAAATTATGAAATTTACCGTTGAGGGATTGTCCTTATCTTTCTCTAAGTAAGACGGTTAAGTCTGTTTTTTCAGACCGTTTTACCGCTGTTTTACAAACTATAAAGAGGAGCAATATAATCATCAGTATTACCGTTGAAATTTCACCAATCGTTATTTTTACGGTCATTTCCATAATTGTATTGCCAAGCAATGAATATATATAAGGATTTATAAGCAGATTTCCTAACAAGAAAGCGAAAATTATACCTATAAATATCGAA
>ENA-OQCN01000714-OQCN01000714.1-human-gut-metagenome-genome-assembly--contig:-NODE-714-length-17472-cov-2.147420_pt1 | contig 17472 bp, 24 predicted proteins | sample MGYA00242497_ERZ504576 | MGnify/ENA primary metagenome ERZ504576 (study PRJEB26092, sample SAMD00036296) | human gut metagenome | host: Homo sapiens | study: EMG produced TPA metagenomics assembly of... | reverse complement strand
CTTTCGGTGACTGGCCTTGTGGACCCGAAAAAAATGTATACGAATGATTCCGGCAGGCCCGGCGACAAGCTGATTTTAACAAAAGCTCTGGGCGTGGGCCTGATCTGCACGGCAAACCGTGTGGGCGAAGCGGCACCGAAAGATATGGCCGGTGCCATTGCGTCCATGACAACGCTGAACAAAAACGCTGCTGAGATCAGCCGAAAGTATACGGTCCACGCGGCAACCGATGTGACCGGTTTCAGTTTTCTGGGCCATCTGCACGAGATGATGGGCGGAAAGCTTTCCTGTATCATTGATGCACGGATGGTGCCGGTTCTACCGGGAGCCGAAAAAGCAGCAGATGATTTTTTGTATACCGCTGCCGGACAGCGCAACCGCAACCATACCGGCCCATATGTCACTTTTGAAAATGTGCCGTTTGCAATGGAAGAGGTGCTGTTTGACCCACAGACTTCCGGCGGACTATTGCTGGCCGTGTTGCCAGAAGAAGCAAATGCGCTGGAAGCAGAGCTGCAGGCCGCTGGCCTGCCCGCAAAGATCGTGGGTGAGATCATACCCAAAACCGAACAGGAAATCACTGTAAAATACTGATGGAGACCTACAATTATGATGCTGAAAGTTGATGCCCGTGGTGACGCATGCCCGCTGCCCGTTGTAAAAGCCAAAAAGGCGATCTCTGAACTGAAGGGTGCCGGTGAGGTGGAAGTGCTGGTGGATAATGAGATCGCCGTGCAGAACCTTACCAAAATGGCCCAGCAGAAAGGTTATCAGTACAGCGCCGAAAAGCTGGCCGAGCGGGAATACCGCGTGCTGTTCACGGTCGGCGAAGCGTCCGAAACACCCACTGAAGAAGCACCGGCCTGTGCACCGGACACCCGCACGGACACGGTGGTTGCCATCAGCTCTGATAAAATGGGCATTGGCGCAGATGACCTTGGCAAGTCCCTGCTCAAGGCCTTTGTGTTCGCACTTACCCAGCAGGATCAGCTGCCCAAAACAGTGCTGTTCTATAACGGCGGCGCGTCCCTGACCTGTGAGGGTTCGCCCATGCTGGATGACCTGAAGGCACTGGAAGCACAGGGCGTGGAGATCATGACCTGCGGCACCTGCCTGAATTTCTATGGCCTGACCGAAAAGCTTGCTGTTGGCAGTGTGACCAACATGTACACCATCGTGGAAAAGCTGACGCAGGCAGGCAATGTGGTGAAACCGTGATCTATCTGGATAACGCTGCCACGACCCTGCGCAAGCCGCCGCAGGTAGAGCAGGCTGTGCTGGACGCAATGCGCACGGCAGGCAATCCGGGACGGGGTGCCCATGAGCCCACGCTGCACGCAAGCCGTCTTGTTTATGCTGCGCGGTGCGCAATGGCAAAGCTCCTCCACGCACCAGACCCGTCCTGTATTGCCTTTGCGGCAAATGCAACGGAGGCCTTGAACATTGCATTGGGGGGCCTTTTTGCACCGGGCGATCATATCATCACAACGGTATGTGAGCATAACTCTGTTCTGCGGCCGCTCTACCGGCTGCGGGAACAGGGCTTGCAGTTCAGTTTTGCAGGCGTGGATGAGCGTGGACGGCTGCAATATAATGACTGGGATAAGCTGGTTCAGCCCAATACAAAAGCGCTGGTCGTAACAGGTGCTTCCAATGTGACCGGCAACGGAACGGATCTTGCAAAAGCAGCGGGTTTTGCGCACCGGCACAGCCTGCTGCTGATCGTGGATGCGGCCCAGACGGCGGGTTCACAGCCCATTGACGTACAGGCACTGGGCATTGATGTGCTATGCTTCACCGGACATAAGGCGCTGCTTGGCCCGCAGGGAACAGGCGGCTTGTATGTACGCCCGGGGCTTTCCATCCAGCCATTGGTAGTGGGAGGCAGCGGCGTACACAGCTTTGATGAACAGCATCCCGCACAGATGCCCACCGCTCTGGAAGCCGGGACGCTCAATGTTCCGGGTCTGGCGGGCCTGTGTGCCGGTGTGGAATGGATTCTGGCTCAGGGTGTGGAAACGCTGTGTGCAAAAGAAAACTGCACTGGCGGCGCTCTTTTATAAAAACATTCGAGATCTGCCGAACGTGAAGATCTACGGCGACCCGGAAATGGCGCTGCACGCTCCCATTATCTCGCTCAACATTGGAGACGAAGATTCAGCCCGCATTGCAGATATTCTGTGGGAGGACTACAGCATCTGTGTGCGTGCCGGTGCGCACTGTGCACCGCTGATGCATAAAGCGCTGGGCACGGTGGAACAGGGCGTGGTACGGTTCAGCTTTTCGCATTTCAATACGGAAGCCGAAGTGCTTCAGACCGCAGCCGCTGTTCAGGAGCTTGCACAGGAGATCTGATATGCGCATCAAAAAAACTTATATTGTTCTTTCATTCCGCACAACGCTGGATGCCATGGAATGGGAAAAGCAGTGCCTTGCGGAGAAGGTTCCGGGCAGGCTCATCCCACTGCCGCGCGAGATCTCCGCAGGCTGCGGCCTTGCTTGGCGGATGCTGCCGGAAGAATTTGAGCAGTGGCAGAACCGGCTGGACCCGGCACGTTACGATCAGGCCGCAGCAGTAGAACAGTAATAAAGATAAAACAGGAGAATGACGCATGGGTAAAATGCCGCTTTATACAATGCTGCAAAAAGCCCGTTCTGCGGGCGGCTGGACGATGGTGGCCCAGTTAGAGGGCGATGCCGCGGGGAGCCAGCTGCTTTTGCTGGAGGGCAGGCCTATGTGCAGAGGGGAGACAGCACCGTACTGCTGCAGCACCTGACAGAACTGCAGGGCTGCACAGCAGCTGGTATCCACTCTGTTGCAGGCACGGACATCTTTGCGGAGCGCTTTGGCGCGGTGCCGCAGCTGGTAGTCTGCGGCGGTGGACATGTGGCTGCAGCCGTTGTGCAGCTTGCAAAGCTGCTGGGCCTGACGGTCCTTGCAATGGATGACCGCGAGGAATATGCACAGCAGCTGCGGCTGGCCGGAGCCGATAAAGTGCTCTGCCTGCCGTTTGATAAAGCGCTTGCGCAGGTACCTGACGGCGCAGAGACTTATTTTGTGGTCGTCACCCGGGCACATGCATTTGATGTGGACTGCCTGAAGGTGATATTAAGAAAGCCTGCAGCATATGTTGGCATGATGGGCAGCCGCGGGCGTGCCGCACTGGTGCGCCGTCAACTTCTGGAAGCCGGTATCGATGCCGAAAGAGTGGAGGCGTTGTACGCCCCCATCGGGCTTTCCATCAGCTCACAGACGGCAGAGGAGATCGCACTTTCCATTCTGGCACAGATCGTATCGATCAAGAATGCGCGTCCGCAGACGGAGGCTTTTCATCTGCCTTCTGGAAGCCATGGCTCAGACAGATGCCGCCGGGCAGCAGGCGGTGCTTGCTGTGATTGCGGCGCGGCACGGCTCTACGCCGCGGGAAATCGGCGCAAAAATGCTGGTTCGCACAGACGGCTCTATTGTGGGCAGCGTGGGCGGCGGTATTATGGAGCACCGCACCATTCTGGCTGCACAGGAAATGCTGACGGGAGCGGCTCCGGCGTATCAACGGCTGCATTTTTCGGCAGACGGCAAAAATGATGATGCTGCAATTGCTGCCTGCGGTGGGTCTATGGAGATCGTATTGACTCGACTCCAGCCCGGAGAGGAGATCAAATGAAGAAGGATGCACTGATCCTTGTGCGCGGCGGCGGCGACCTTGCTACCGGCACCATTCATCGGCTGTGGAGCGCAGGCCTGCGTGTGCTGGTGCTGGAAGCGGAGCATCCGGCGGCGATCCGGCGGCAGGTTTCTCTGTGCGAAGCCGTTTATGAAGGTGAGACCGCCGTTGAAGGTCTGCGTGCGGTACGGATCGAAACTCTGGCGCAGGCAGAAGAAATCTGGAAACAGAATGCCGTTCCTGTTCTGGTAGACCCACAAGGAAAAAGCATTGCGCCGGCAAAGCCGGATGTCCTTGTGGATGCGATCCTTGCCAAAAAGAATCTTGGCACAACGCGGATATGCACCCCTGACCATTGCACTCGGCCCCGGTTTCACGGCTGGGCAGGATGTGGATGTGGTGGTGGAGACCAAACGCGGCCACCGGCTGGGACGCATCATTCGGGAAGGCAGTGCCATCCCTGATACCGGCATTCCCGGAATCATTGGCGGCTACGGCAAAGAGCGCGTGATCCATGCCGGCACGGCCGGTATATTTATGGATCTCCGCAAAATTGGAGATATCGTGGAAGCGGGTGAGACCATTGCGCAGATCCGCACGGCAGATGGTGCCATGATCTCTGTGACCACGCAGATCACGGGCATTCTGCGCGGACTTCTGCGCAGCAGTTATCCGGTAACGCCCGGTTTTAAGGTGGCCGATATAGATCCCCGCAAAGAGGAACTTTCCAACTGTTTTCTCATTTCGGATAAGGCCCGCTGCATCGCGGGCAGTGTGCTGGAACTTGTCTGCGCTCAACTGTGGAAATAAACCTGTAAAAAGCAAAAACCTCCGCTTCCCAGCGGCAGTATCGACAGGGAAGCGGAGGTTTCTATTTTTCATTTCAGTTGCGGTAGCAGCGGGTCCTGACCTACCAGCCAGTCCTCACACAGCGCTGGGCTTCCTCCAAACTGCGGCTCTCGCAGTCGAAGAATGCACCGTGCATCGAGCGATAGGAGTAGTGAACTTTCGGAATACCGTTGCCATTCCTTGAAGCGTTCGCAGCGTTCTTCACCGGGCATCAGAAAAAGTTGTTCCATGGTTCCTTCTCCTTTGATTTCAGCATTCCGGAGCGGCCGGCCGGATGCAAGCCGCACAACGCTTGCTATTGTAGCACGCAGGGGAGAAGTTTGCTATTGCCTTTTGGCCAAAGATATGTTTTGTTTTTCTCTGTGGTTGTGGCACAAAAGGTCTTGACAAGATCATTCGTACAGGATGCATTCCTGTTCCTGCATTTTCTTTTTTGCCGCTGACGCTTTGCAGGGGCAGCTGCCTTGGCGTATGAAAAAACCGATGGAACGGATGAAAATATTTTGTGTACTTTTCACAGTTTTCTTCTCGAGATTTTGGTGGTACAATAGAAGCATTAAAATATATCTTCAGGAGGAGCACATGGCAGAAAAGAATATTGAACTGGATAGTGTAGAGGTCGCCGCAGCTGTTTTTGGCAACTGCGACCGGAACATCCGTCTGCTGGAGAACGAATTTTCTGTTACGGCGGTCTGCCGGGGCACGCAGCTGCGGCTTTCAGGCGAACCGGCCAATGTTGCCGCGGCCAGCCGCGCTGTGGAGGGAATGCTGCTTCTGATCGAGAATCATACACCGCTGGAAGACCAGACCGTGCGCTACTGCATCAGTCTGGCGCACGATGGAGCAGAAAAGCGGGTTAAGGAACTGACCGAAGATTTTGTTACCGTAACGGTCAAGGGACGGCCGATCCGGCCCAAAACACTGGGCCAGAAGGAATATCTCAATGCCATCCGCACCAATGCCATCACCTTTGGTGTTGGCCCGGCGGGTACCGGCAAAACCTATCTGGCCGTTGCCATGGCGGTAAAGGCTTTTAAAGCCAAGGATGTTTCCCGCATCGTGCTCACCCGCCCGGCAGTGGAAGCAGGTGAAAAGCTGGGCTTTCTGCCCGGTGATCTGCAGCAGAAGGTAGACCCTTATCTGCGCCCGCTGTATGACGGCCTGTTTGATATGCTGGGTGCCGAAACTTACGAGCGCCTTGTGGAAAAGCAGATCATTGAGGTTGCACCGCTTGCTATATGCGCGGACGCACACTGATGATTCCTTTATCATTCTGGACGAGGCACAGAACACCACACCGGAGCAGATGAAAATGTTCCTCACACGTATGGGTGTCGGCTCCAAGGTGGTGGTTACCGGTGATGTGACCCAGATCGATCTGCCGGAACGCACCCGCAGCGGTCTTGTGGATGCACTGCACGTGCTTAAAAATGTAAATGGGATTGCACAGTGCTATTTTACTGAGAAAGATGTTGTGCGCCACCGTCTTGTGCAGGAAATTATCAAGGCTTACGAAAAGGCTGCACACCCTGAAAAATAAAATCACCAGAATTCATATAAAGACATCAAAAACAGAAAGGAGTGGACTGATTTATGTCCAATAAAGTTTTGATCACCAATTCACAGAAGGCCGTCAAGGTTCCTTCCGGTCTGCGCATTCTCATCCGCCGTGCCTGTAATGCCGTGTGGAGTATGAGCATTTTGAAGCTCCTGCAGAGATCAGCGTGACCTTTGTAGATAACGCCGCCATTGCTGAGCTGAACAACCAGTACCGCAACAAGCCCATGCCCACCGACGTGCTGAGCTTCCCTCTGGGTGTAGACGGCAAATATGATGTTGACGAGAACAACGGCTGCAAAATGCTGGGTGACATCGTCATCAGTATGGAGCGTGCACAGGAGCAGGCAAACCTCTACGGCCATCCGCTGCAGCGTGAGGTGGCGTTCCTGACGGTGCACTCCATGTTGCACCTGCTGGGCTACGACCACGAAAATGGCGGTCTGGAAGCCATGCGGATGCGTGAGAAAGAGGAAGCTGTTCTGCTGCAGCTGGGCCTGCCGCGCACCGTAAGCTATACCGAGTAATTGATTCACCGTGCGGTTGCCGCACAATACAGACAGGAGCTAGATTTTGAGTAACGCTACACCCATTCAGGGGCATTATGATACTTCTTCCGTTTTTGTGGCTGTCATTGGCCGTCCCAATGTTGGCAAATCCAGTCTGACCAACCTTCTGGTTGGCGAAAAGGTAGCCATCGTCACTTCCAAGCCGCAGACCACCCGTACCCGCATTACCGGCGTGATCACCCGCGGGCCGCTGCAGTATGTGCTGCTGGATACACCCGGTGTGCACAAGGCACGCAACAAACTGGGTAAACGGATGGATAAGACTGCCAGCGATTCCATTGCAGATGTGGATGTTTCCATGATGCTGTTTGAGCCTTACGGCGCACTGAATGAAATCGGGAATGGTGCTGGTGGATATGCTGCGCAGCGCGGCGGCCGGCAATTGCAGTCATCAATAAGACCGATCTTGTCAAGGAGCCTGCTGATCTGGAAGCCCGCAAAGAAGAGCTGAAGGCATTGTGTATTCGACGATATCTACACCATCAGCGTCCGTGATAACGACGGCTGCGAAGTGCTGTTCGATGCTTTGAGCCGCTATGCTGTGGAAGGCCCGCATTATTTTGATGATGATGCCTACACGGATATGCCGGAAAAGGAGCTTGTGGCGGAGGTCATCCGTGAAAAGGCCCTGCTGTTCATGCGCGACGAGATCCCCCATGGCATTGCTGTTGTGGTGGAGCGCTTCAAAGAGCGCCCGGGCACCGACCTGATCGATATTGATGTAAATATCTACTGCGAGCGCGAAAGCCACAAGGGCATGGTCATTGGAAAAGGCGGTGCAATGCTGAAAAAAATTGCCAGTGCTGCCCGTGCAGACTGCGAAGAGTTTTTGGGCTGCCGCGTCAATCTGCAGTGCTGGGTAAAGGTAAAATCCGATTGGCGTGATAACGAGTTCCTGCTGAACAACTTTGGCTTCAAGCAGAACACCAATAACCGCTGACACTTGCCAAAGCAGGACAGAATTCCCTTGGATGAACGGTTAAAATAAACCTGACACTATCCGTAACAGGGAAGAGGTGCTGCAAATGGATGCACAAGCAAGCTGGCAGGCGTTTGCCTGCACGGGAAACATTCTTCGTTATCTCGATTATAAACAACAGCGGCCGGAAGAAACCCCGGCAGAGGACCAAGAAAATGGAAGCCTTTGTAACCACGGGTCTGGTGCTGAAGGAGACCCGCTATAAGGAATCGGACCGCATTCTGACGATCCTGACACCGGAACTGGGCGTGATCTCGGCAGCAGCGCAGAGCAGCCTGCGGCTGAAGAGCAAGCTGTTCAGCGCGTGCGGGCTGTTCTGCTACTCCGAGTTCACACTGGTGCCGGGCCGCAACATGTACACTGTGCGGGAAGCGGAAGTGAAAAATGTCTTTCACGGCATCTCGTCCAGTATTGAGGGCATGAGTCTTGCCATGTATATGGCTGAAATGGCAATGACCCTTTCGCCCACCGGCAGGAGGCACAGCGGGAGCTTCGGCTGCTGCTCAACTGTTTCTATATGATCAGCGAGAGCAAAACGGATCTGCGGGTGATCAAGGCCGTGTTTGAACTGCGCACCATGAGCGAGTGCGGCTTTATGCCGCAGATCGTGTGCTGCCGCGATTGCAGCGCCTATGATGGTGCTGCGTTCTATCTGGATGTGCAGGAAGGCCATCTGCTCTGTGCAGACTGCGCCGCAAAAGCAGGAAAGACCTGCAACCTTGATCAGGGCGCACTGTATGCGCTGCGGCACATCTGCCTTGTGGACGACAAAAAATATTTGCATTCAAAATTTCTGTGGGCAGTCTGGAAAAGCTTTCCGCAGTGGCAGAGCGCTATGCACTGACCCACATGGACAAGCCTTTGAAAAGCTATGACTTTTTAAAGACCCTGCTGCCCTGAGCATAAAGGGAACCTATGGAAACAAGTTACTTAAAAACTCTGGAACTGGATAAGATCATCGCCCGTGCCGCAGAGGGCTGCGTGTGCAAGGAAGCGCGCGAAATGCTGCTTGCCACTCAGCCGCAGTGCGACCCGGACGAGGTGCGCTATGCGCTGGAACAGACCGATGCCATCAACACCCTGCTGATCAAAAACGGCTCCCCGCGCTTTGGCGGCGTGGAGAATGTCAGTCAGCTGGCGGCCCGCGCCGTAAAAGGCGGCGTACTTTCAATGGGCGAGCTGTTGATGGTGGCTGGTGCACTGCGCAATTTTCAGAATCTTTCAAGCTGGTATGGTGCTTCGGAGCACGACGCTCTGCCTACAGACGATTTGTTCTATGCGCTGGCACCGCAGCCGGGCCTGGAACAGCAGATCTCCAGCGCCATTCTGGCACCGGATGCATGGCAGACACGGCCTCTCATACCCTGAACGACCTGCGCAAAAAGATCCGCGCAACGGAGAACAGCATCCGTGACCGTCTGGAGAGCATGGTCCGCAATATGGATACTTCCAAGTATCTACAGGAAAGCGTGGTTTCCATGCGCAATGGCCGGTATGTTGTGCCGGTCAAGAGCGAATACCGCGGTGAGGTGAGCGGCATTATTCATGATGTTTCGTCTACCGGAGCCACCGTCTTTGTGGAGCCGCAGGCGTTGTGGAAGCCAATGCCCGCATTTTGCAGTACCGTGCGCAGGAAGCGCAGGAGATCGAGCGCATTCTGGTGGCCTTTACCGCACAGGTGGCCGCCATTGAGCCGCAGTTCCAGTACAGCTACAAGGCTATGCTGGAGATCGATGTTCTGCTGGCAAAGGCACGGCTGGCTTTGGATCTCAAGGCATTCAAGCCTGCTGTCCGCACCGACGATTCCTTCTCGCTGATCCGTGCGCGCCACCCGCTGATCGATCCTAAAAAGTGCGTGCCTGTGGATATTGCTCTGGGCAGGGATTACGATTCTCTGATCATCACCGGACCGAACACCGGTGGCAAAACCGTCACCTTGAAAACAGCGGGCCTGCTGTGCGCCATGGCGCAGTGCGGCTTTCTGATCCCGGCTGACGAGCGCAGCGAGATCTGCGTATTTGACGAATTTCTGGTGGATATCGGCGATGAACAGAGCATTGAGCAGAGCTTTCCACCTTCTCCGGTCATATGAAAAAGATCACCGGCATTCTGGAGCTTGCCATGCCGCACACACTGGTGCTGCTGGACGAGCTTGGTGCCGGTACCGACCCCGCCGAAGGTGCTGCGCTGGCTGTGGCCATCATTGAAGAGCTGCGCCGCCGCGGCGTGCTGCTGATGGCCACCACTCACTACGCTGAGCTGAAGGTGTTTGCTCTGGAAACCAAGGGCGTTGTCAATGCCAGCTGTGAGTTTGATCTGGAAACGCTACGCCCGACCTATAAGCTGAGCGTCGGCGTGCCGGGCAAATCCAATGCGTTCCTCATCAGCGAAAAGTTGGGCATTCCGGAGCGCGTGATCGAAGCGGCACAGCAGCATCTTTCCGCAGAGGATAAGCGTCTGGATGCCGTTCTGGGACAGCTGGATGATCTGAAGCTGCAGCTGAAGGAAAGCCAGAACGAGGTGGAAGAGCTGAAGAACGAAGCTTCCCACCAGCTGGAAGCCGCGCAGAAAAAGCGTGATGAGCTGATCCGTCAGGGCGAAAATGAACTGGAAGCTGCCCGTGCCAAGGCCCGTGCGCTGGCACAGCAGGTGGAAAGTCAGGCTTACGCCCTGACTGATGAACTGCGTCAGCTGCAGAAGGACGAGCGCATGAGCACCCAGCAGAAAGCTCAGCGCGCCCGCGAGATCGCCAAAAAAGAATCGGAAAAGCTGTTTATCGGCTCTGAGGCGGTGCATAACCCCGTCAAGGAATTTGTGCCGCTGAAAGAGGTCAAGGTAGGGCAGGAGGTCTGCATTGCAGAGCTGAACCAGCTGGCCACCGTATTGGCCCTGCCGGATAAAAACGGCGATGTTCTGGTGCGTGCAGGCATCATCAAGACCAAAGTTCCGCTCAAGGGCTTGAAACAGCCGGAAAAGCTGGTCAAGGAAAAGAAACCGCAGACTAAAGCACAGCAGCGCTATTCCCGCCTGACCGGCGATGCCAACCGCCCGAACGGCAGGGTAGAGAGGGTACAGCGTTCCGCCAAGATGGAATGCAATCTGCTGGGCCTGACGGTGGACGAAGCGCTGCCGGAGGTGGATTCCTTTATCGACCGTGCCATCCTGAACGGACAGACAGTGGTTTATCTGATCCACGGCAATGGAACCGGTGCGCTGCGCACAGCTATCCACAAGCATCTGCGCGGCAACCGCATGGTCAAAAGCTTCCGTCTGGGCCGTTATGGCGAGGGTGAAAGCGGCGTGACCGTGGTAGAGCTGAAATAAAGAAAAAGCTATCCGAAGGATTTTTCGGGTAGCTTTTTCTCACATTGAAGGAATTTGCAGAGCAGGATCGTATTCTATAAAGAATGCTAATATAAGGATGTAAGCCAAAATGGCAAAACGATATTCCAATGCCGCGCACTCAAAAAGACGAAAACAGACTTCTCATGTGCTCAAAAATACGGTCATTCTGCTTTTTTGTGCAGTGGGCATCTGGTTTGGCAGCTCACTCTGGCATGCAGCGCTGACTCTGCAGACAGCTCAGCCAGCGGAAAGCATCGCCGGTGAAGAATTCCGTCCGCAGGTCGGTGATCCGCCTTACCGCGTGGTGATCGATGCCGGGCACGGTGGAGCAGACCCGGGTGCAAGGGGAGTGATCGAAGAAAAAGATATGACCGCAGCAACCGCCTCGGAACTGATCCGGCTGCTGCAGCAGGACTCTAATTTTATTCCGCTGCAGACCCGTGACAGCTTTGATGAAACCGCTACGCCCGCCCAGCGTGCCGCCAGAGCGGACGAACAGGCACCGCAGCTGCTGCTTTCCATCCACGGCAACTCAGCTGCAAATGGCTCCACTGCATCCGGCTTTGAGTGCTATCCGGCAGTGCCGGGCCGGACTTGGCATCAGGAAAGCTTTTACTTTGCGCAGCTGCTTGCCAAAGGAATGCAGGCTGCAGGAGCATCTCTGCGTGGGCGCGGGGGAGTCCGATACATTTATTATCTGGAAAACGATCAGAAGCAACTGGTGGAAAGTACCCACACCGAGGTGCGTTCAGAGCGAAGCTTTACGTTGCTGGAAGATGTAAATTGTCCGGCAGTGCTGGCAGAGCAATGCTTTGTAACGAATGAAGCAGATGTTGCACAGTTCGGCAGCGAAGAAGGTTGTAAAAAAACAGCCCGCATTTATTACGAAGCAATCTGTGCATACTTTGGCACACAGCCGCAGGCCGAGCAGCTTGCCGGGTTCACTTTAAATTAAAAAGTATCAGCATAGCATCACCAAGGGAGAAGAAGCAATAACATTCTGAACCCAACACCATACAGCCATCAGTATTTTAAGACCGCTGAACTCATAACCAGAAGAGAAGGGCGGTCTTATTTTTTGATTGCATAATTTTTCGTATAATGCACGTTATGCGAAATGTAGGGAAGCGAAAAATCTCTATTTTCCTGAATCTGGCCTTTTTCCGCGACCTGCGGATCTGCAGCCATATATTGCTATTAAGTTCTGTGGTCATTCTAATCTTTTTATTTTTCTGCGCACGACCATTTGCTCGTGCGATTTCAAATCGCTGGCCAGATCACAGCTTATCATTCCATTATTTATATAAATATATCTATAAAAATACCGCCGATGACATGTCCGCACCTTGGACGCGTCACAGACGGTATCGTTTCATTTTATGGGTATTCTTATGTGGTTCAGGAATTTCCGTTTCCAGCGTTCGCATCAGGCTTCATTGCAAGCACGGAAGCATCCAGCCCGATGCCATCCTGAGCCGCACCCTCAAAGGCTTTCATGGGCACAGACGAAAGTTCCTCATCCAGAGCTGAATCCTCTGCTGTCTCCCCTGTTTCCTTTTCTGTTGTATCCAAGATGCGAGAAGATGCTTTGGGCTTTTTGACCTTGCCCAGCGGGTTTTCTTCAATGGCCGCGCGCACCTGAAATTCCTGTAGGTGCGTATAAATTTGTGTGGTAGACACGTTGCTGTGGCCCAGCAGCTGCTTTAAAGTCAGAATGTCCACATTACCAGTCTGATACATCAGAGTTGCGGCAGTGTGGCGCAGCTTATGTGTGGAAAAGCCTTTTAATCCGGCTGCTTTCATTGCACCGGTCACTAGCTGTTCTACCCTGCGGTTCGAGATACGCTCTTTGCGCCGTCGGGTAATAAAGACCGCCTTTTCCTGCGGCAGAAGCCCCTCCATCGTATTGCGTTTGCCCAGATACAGCCGCAATGCTTCCATGCAGGCATCATTCAGATAAACCATGCGCTCCTTGTGGCCCTTGCCAAACAGGCGTATCTGGCGGTTTTCCAAATCAATGTCGTCCAGATTCATGCCGACAAGCTCTGCCAGACGCATTCCACAGTTCAAAAACAGCGTCACCATGCAATAATCCCGCTCCGGAAAATCGCTTTGGGTCTGCGTGCTTTCCAATAACTCCATGGACTGCTCCGCCGTCAGATATTTGGGCAGTACCTTATCCTGTTTGGGTGGGTGGATGGCCGCAGTCGGATCAGCATCCAGCCGGTTGACCTGATTGACCAGGTAATCATAAAAGCCGTGCAGGCTTGCCAGCCGCCGGGCCGTTGAGGACTTTTTGTTGCCGCACTCGCGGTTTAAAAAGTACAGATATTCGTAGATATCCTCCTTTGTTACGGAGGCCCAGAATGCGGTGTCCAGCCCTTTGGGGTCGATATCCTTCATCTCGCTGTCTTCGGGCACAAGCCCACGGCGGCGCTTCATAAAACGGCTGAATCCGCGCAGATCACAGTAGTAGCTGAACGCCGTGTTTGCGCTTTTGCCCGCGATCACTTCCAGATAGCGGACGTATTCTACAATGTCCGGCGCAGCATCATCGAAGGGCTTGTGCTTGCCGGGATTTTTCTCGTCCAGATAGATCGACATTGTTTTTCCTCTTATAAGCGGTCAGATTTCAGGGCATTGATTGCATCGGTGATATAAGCCGCGCCGATCAGCTGCATTCCAGGATAATCTGCCGGGCTCAGATGATTCAGGCTGTGCTTCGGGATCACCGCACGTTCAAAGCCGATACGCTCTGCCTCATGCAGGCGCTGTTCCAGATTGGGTACGCTGCGCACTTCACCGCCAAGGCCGACCTCGCCAATGGCGATCAGCTTATCGCTGACGGGCCTGTCCAGCAGTGAGGAGACCATACTCAAGCAGACAGAAAGATCACAGGCAGTATCACGCAGCGCAATGCCGCCCACGATGTTGATATATACATCCAGGTTTCCAAAGAAATACCCTGCACGCTTTTCCAGCACAGCGATCAGCAGATTCATGCGGTTGTAGTCGTAGCCGCTGCAGGCACGGCGCGGTGCTGGAAAATTGGTTTTGGTTGCAAGGGCCTGAATTTCGCTCAAAATAGGACGGCTGCCCTCCATGGTACAGGCCACACAGTTGCCGGAAACGCCAAGAGGACGGCCTTCCAGCAGCATCTGTGAAGGGTTTTCGATCTCAGCAAGGCCCTGCCCCGTCATATCAAACATGCCCAGCTCATTGGTGGAGCCATAACGGTTCTTGGCCGCACGCAGGATGCGGTACGGCAGCATTTTATCGCCCTCAAAGTAAAGCACCGTATCCACGATATGCTCCATGACTTTGGGGCCTGCAATGGCTCCGTCTTTGTTGACATGGCCCACAATGAACATGGGGATCTCCTGCTTTTTGGCCACGGCCAGCAGGCGGGCCGCACTTTCCTTGACCTGACTTACCGTACCGGCGGAGGACGAGATATCCATGCAGCGCATCGTCTGGATGGAGTCGATGACCACGAGATCCGGCTTTTCTTTTTCGATCAGGCCGCAGATCTCGTCCACATCATTCTCCGCTGCCAGAAAGATGTTATCCTGCGGCACTTTCAGCCGGGCAGCGCGCAGCTTGACCTGCCGCACCGATTCCTCGCCAGTGATATACAAAACGCTGTGCTGGTTGGAAATGGCACCGCACAGCTGCAGAAGCATAGTAGATTTGCCCACACCCGGCTCACCGCTCAAAAGCACAACGCCGCCCAGCACAATGCCGCCGCCAAGTACACGGTCCAGCTCCGAAATGCCGGTCAGAATACGGCTTTTTTCTTCGGTCATGCTGATCTCAGAAAGGCGTTTTGCGGTCAGGGTGGTCACCCCTTCCGGGCGGGCGGCTGCCGCCTGTTTGGCTGCGGCAGTACCTGCTTTGGGGGCTTCCGCTACAACGTCCTCGTTCATCGTGTTCCAGCTGCCGCAGCTTGGGCAGCGGCCCATCCAGCGGGGGCTTGTCTCGCCGCAGTTGGAACACACATATACAGTTTTCAGTTTTGGTTCCTTCATCAAAAAAGCTCCTGTTACATTGTCTTGGTTTTATTATTCTCTATTGTAGCATATAACAAGCAAACCCGCAAGAAAAGCCCTTGCTCAAAGCCTTGCTCAAAGCCTGCTTCCAATGCTTGCAAGCGCTGCAGAAATGCCGCACAGCGGCACAAATAACGTCAGCGTCAGCAGATACTGCCGGATGAATCCATGTGGCCGGACGATCTCCCGGTCAGGCCCTGCTGCAAAAAAGGAACAGACGCGGATCTGGCTGCTCACCCGCAGAGAATCTGTGCCGAGCGTGCACAGCCCTGCAGAAGCAGCTGCCGCAGGCAGAAATGCAAGCAGCAGAAGCCACGTTTCTCTTTTCAGTGCCGTGTCGGAAAGCAGTTGCACAAACAGCGTCCCGGTTCCCAGCCCATAGAACATCGTAAACAAAAAGATCAAAACCGGCCCAAGTGCGGAAAAGCCCATCAGGAACAGAAGGGTCGCGGCCGCAGCCAGCGTAAGATATTCCATTCCGAAAAGGCTGGCCGCAGTATGTGCATCTGCAGCAGCAAACAGGCCGCGCCAGCTTTGCAGGTAATATTGCAGCCAGTCCGGCTGCTGCTTTTCGCAGAAAGCCAGAAGCACGCCAGCTGAGCCAGAGCCGATCAGAAAGGCACAGACGAGCAGCCAGCAGGTTTTCTGCCGGGTTTCCGTATTATGTCTCTGCAGCGGTGAAGGCACTTCCGGTGCGGATCGTTCTGGCGGCAGTGTTTTCTGCGGCTGCGGCAGAAGCGCAGCTTCACCTGTGGGAAGCTGCTGCGCGGCTTCTGGCAAATGCGCTGGCGTTCCTGTTTGCTGATAGACCCACATGATCGAACCTCCTTGTTTTATTTGTTCAGCTGCGGCGCTTTTTCTCCCGGGTCACCATGCCCAGCAATCCGCCAATACTGCCGCAAAGGATCAGCACAGCAAACCGCAGCAGCGGCGGCTCTTCCGTAAGCGTACCGGAAGGAACGCTGAGCACCACGAGCAATGCTGCATAAAACAGGCCCTGTACAAGCCCACACAGCAGGCCGCGTTCCTTTTTGCAAAATGCAGCGATCCAACCGCTGCAAAGGCTCCCTGCACCAACGGCTGCTGTTGCCAGCGGCGGTGCGGCGGCACCAGAATAACCCTGTGCTGTCATCAGCGCTGCCATTGCGGCCAGCCCGCCCGCTGTGACCATAACGCCGACTGCCCCAGCCAGCAGAAGAACCCGGAGTTCCGCCGGGAAAAGATTTTTCTCAGACATAAAAACGCGCCTCCCTGCCAGTAATCTATGCAGGAAGACGCGTTTGATATGCTCTTAATTGTTTGAAGAAAAAGCTTACTTCTTGTCAGCCTTGTCCATGTTCAGCTTTTCAACAGCGGAAATTGCAGTCTTGGTGAAGCGAATCTTCACACGGTCAGCACCGGTCTCCAGAACAAAGGTATCGTCCTTGATTGCAACAACACGGCCAATGACACCGCCAATGGTGGTGACCTGATCGCCGATCTCCAGGCTGCTGCGCATTGCGGCATCCTTCTTCTCCTGCTTCTTCTGGGGACGATAGATCATGAAGTACAGCAGAACCAGCATCAGAGCCAGTGTGAAGAACAGGCTGATGTAGCCTTCGGAAGTGGTAGTCAGAAATTGCATGGGGCAAAATCTCCTCTCAAAATTCAGATAAGCTTATTATACCTTTTTAAACGACCTGTTGCAAGGCTTATTCTCAAATTCGGGTATCCAGAAGCTTTACATATTTATCGTGGAAAGCCGTGAAGGTGCCTGCATCCAGCTCATCCCGGATGCGCTCCATCAGATGGTTATAGAACCACAGGTTGTGCATGACGGCAAGGCGCATTCCCAAAATCTCCTCCGCTTTGAACAGGTGGCGGATATAGGCACGGGAATAGCTGCGGCAGACCGGACAGCCACAGGCAGGATCAATAGGGCGTTCATCGCGCTCATACTTTGCATTCTTGATGTTGATGATACCGCCCCAGGTGTTCAAGTGGCCGTGGCGTGCATTACGGCTGGGCATCACGCAGTCAAACAGATCCACGCCGCGGGAAACTGCCTCAATGATATTGCCGGGGGTGCCAACGCCCATCAGGTAGCGGATCTTATCCTTGGGCATGTGGGGCTCCACCTGACTGATCATTTCATACATCACCTCGGTGGGCTCGCCCACAGCCAGACCGCCGATGGCGTAACCGTCCAGATCAAGGTCTGCGATCTGCTTCATGTGCTCCACACGCAGATCCGCAAAGGTGCAGCCCTGATTGATGCCAAACAGCAGCTGATCGGGATTCACGGAAATGCCTCGTGCTTCAGGCGGGCCATTTCAATCTTACAGCGTTTCAGCCAACGGGTCGTTCGTTCGCAGCTGGCCTTGGAATATCGTGCTGTGCGGGGTTCTCTACGCACTCGTCAAAGGCCATGGCGATGGTAGAACCAAGGTTTGCCTGGATCTGCATGCTCCTTCCGGTCC
>ENA-OQCN01000713-OQCN01000713.1-human-gut-metagenome-genome-assembly--contig:-NODE-713-length-17494-cov-2.908274_pt1 | contig 17494 bp, 28 predicted proteins | sample MGYA00242497_ERZ504576 | MGnify/ENA primary metagenome ERZ504576 (study PRJEB26092, sample SAMD00036296) | human gut metagenome | host: Homo sapiens | study: EMG produced TPA metagenomics assembly of... | reverse complement strand
CAAAAAAATTTGATATAGGTTTTGATTTATCTTTAATTAATCGTATCCATCTTACTTTCGATTATTATAATGAAGAGACGAGTGACGCATTGTTTGAAGTACCATTGTCCATGACTACAGGTATGTCTACAGTATACCAAAATATTGGTGCAATCCGCAACCGTGGTATTGAAGCATCTATCAATGCATCTGTTATCAACAACAATAATCTTACATGGAATATTTATGCAAATATGACATGGAACAAAAATAAGATCATCAAACTATCTACAGATGAACCCATAGAATATACTTATCAAATTATTGAAGAAGGACGCCCCTATCGCCAATTCTATATGAAAGAATATGCAGGCGTTGACCGCGAAATGGTAAACCATTATGGTATCTGAATGAAGAAGGCAACGAAACGACCTCCGACTACAATGCAGCAGCCAAACGTTATGTAGGCGATGCTGACCCCAAGTTTTAGGTGGATTCGGTACAAATTTAAGTTGGAAAGGATTTGACTTTAACATGAACTTTACCTATAGATTAGGAGGAAAGTTTTCGATTCCGGAGCTTCATTCACCGGATTTGGTATGGCCAATCGTACTCCGTTGAAAGACGTTGCATTAAATTCATGGACAGAAGAAAATAAAGATGCCAAATATCCACAATATATTTATGGAGATCCCAATAAAGCAACTCAAACTTCTTCTAGATTCTTATATAGCAGTAATTTCTTACGTATCAGTAACATGACCTTAGGTTACACTGTGCCCGTAAATCTAACAAAGAAAATATTCATTCAAAAATTACGAGCTTATATATCCATTGATAATTTATATACATTTACATCCAATGATTTTGTTGGATATAATCCTGAAACCTATTCCAATGGTGTAATTGCGTGGCAATATCCAGTAACCCGTACATTCATCGGAGGTATTCAATTAAGTTTTTAAATAAGGTAAAATTTAATAAAAGGAAAGATATGAAAAAATATAATTTTAAATGCAATTGCCATTTTTACATTTGCAACAGGACTTTCCTCATGTGGTGACAGTTTTCTTGAAACTGACAACTATAAAGGAGTGGACCTAGAAGGAGGGCTCAACACTGTAACTAACGTTAGTACAGCATTAAATGGAACTTATTATCAATTATTTTATTATGCATTTGCTGGTAACTATGCTTTAGCTATTGGTGATATTCCTACAGATATTACTTATTGGAATACTAAAACCGGACATTTTGATGGTATTTATACCTATACTTTTACAGATACAGATACTTATTTAAAAAGTATTTGGGAGTATGGTTATAAAACAGCTGATAATGCAGCACGTGTAATTCAAGCTTCTCAAGCACTATATAACAATGCAAGCGATGATGAAAAACAGAACTTAATATGTATATGGCTGAAGCTTATGCTCTAAGAGGTTACGCACAATTATTGCTTACTAATATTTATGGGCACCAAATAAAAGTGAATGGACAAGATTTTTCTTCCGAACTAGGAATCGTCATAATTGACCAACCAAAGAAGCATTGACTAAAATCAGCCGTTCTACTGTTGGCGAAAGCTATGAAGCCATCATCAATGACCTAAAAAATGCATTATCCCATTTTGAAGCAGCTGGTAAAGACAGAGGAGAACTCCAATATTTAGGAAAAGCTGCTACTAATGGTTTATTGGCCCGTACCTACCTATATTTAGAAAATTGGGATGAAGCAAGAAACTATGCAGAACAAGCACTAAAAACAGCGGGTATTACTACTTTAACCAACGATGCTAATGCATACAAAGCTCTTTATAATAGTGAAATATCAAATTCCGAAAGTATGTTTGCTTTAGCTATTACTAATACAACAAACTGGTCAGCTAATTCATATGGAACTTTGTGGTCTACATACAACTTTAGTCCTAGTCCTAAACTAATTTCAATGTATGCAACTAACGATTGCCGTAAAATTCTTATTGATGGAAGAGATAAAACTTCTACAGAATCTGAACCTGTTTACACAGGTGGTAAAATTGCTCACTTTTCGTCAGGTAACCCTGCTCGTGGAACTAATTATATTGTAAATGCTCCGGAAATGTATTTAATTAAGGCTGAAGCAAATGTACAATTAAACAAATTGAATGAAGCCAAAGAAGCTTTATTAGTAGTAGCCAAGCGTAATTTAGATATAAAATCAACAAACGATTTACCGAGCGAAAAAGAAAATCTTATGAGTTTTATAAAAGACGAACGTGCTCGTGAGTTATTCCAAGAAGGTATGCGTCTATATGATTTGCGTCGCTGGAATGAAAGAGTCAGTGTATATGCCAACAGTGCTCCAGCCATCAAATTTACTTATACTAATTACGAAATATCAAATTTAGTATTTCCTATTCCTAGTGCAGAAATCAACGCTGGATTCGGAGTAACTCAGAACAATTGGACAAATACTCTTCCAAAATAAATAATCACATTTTTTATTTTGAAAGAAAAATGCTTTTCAAGGGATGCCCCCATACACAGGAGCATCCCTTGAAAACAAATATCGGGCATTCCTTATGCAAATACATTGTTTGTGCCAACAGACTTATCCATCAACATCTTCCATTCAATTTTATAAGAAAGAAGCGATTTCCCGCCAATCCCTCATATCAAAACCAGGTTTAAAAGGCAAGCTCTTCTCACCTTTTATATTATAATAAACATTTCCCATCCCTACGTTTTTTGCACCTTCAACGTCATTCTTCCAATTATCTCCAATCATTAAAGAAGTATGCAGCTCGGACTGCGTAGCCGACATGGCAAAATAAAAAATCTCCGGAAACGGTTTATGTACTCCTATATCCTCTGACAAAACTATTTTCTTAAAATATCCTTCCACACCGGCAGAACGCATCTTCTGCTCTTGCAATTCCCTAAATCCATTGGACAAAATATACAGATTATAAGCGGATGCCAAATATTCCAAAGCCTCTCTTGCATGAGGCATCAGTTTCTTCTTGTAAACTATATCATCAAAAAAATTATCCGAATAGGCTTTTACCAACGCTTTATCTGCAACGCCTACCTGCAACAACGGATAGGCAAATCTTTGCTCATTCAACTCATCTTTTGTAATCCTACCAGCACCATATTCATTCCACAACTCCTCATTCTTCCCGCTATACAAAGTATAAAAATGCGAAAAAGAACGAAAATAACGATCAAAATGATATTTATCATACATGTCTTGGAATGTATCACGAGCGTTTTCAGTAAAAGCCCATACCGTATCATCCAAATCAATAAATATACTTCTATACATACAACATAAAGCAGATTAAAAAAGGGTTGCGTCACTCACGGCACAACCCTTTCACAGAACAATAATTTAAATTCCTTATTTCACCTGAATAACAAGATAGCGTGATACGCTCCAGAATTCAGTAGGATTTGTAATCTTCAAAGTCAGCTGGCCTTTCGCATCTTTCACCAGTTCATATGAACCAGCCGGATGTGTAGTCAGCAATTCGGCGCGTTTAGAATACAACTTGATTTCCTTATCAGTACGAATATCAATCTGAGTAAAATAATCCTTATTAAAATCCGCACTTTTCAGGACATCACCTTTTTCAAGAATTTTCTGGTCCTTCAATTCAGATTTTGTACCAAAACAAACCAGGCAGCATTCAAAGCTTTATCCTGGCTGGCTACAGTTGCAGCCTTCGCCTCATTTTCAGCGGTCAGTTCACTTACATTCTGGCTTAAACCGGCCACAGCATCATCCAGCTCAGCGATACGAATATTTTTTGAAGCCAATTCAGCCTGCAAAGTCTCAATCTGCTGCTGTTTAGCTTCCAACTCCTTCGTCAGGTTGGCTACAGCTTTCTTCAACTGAGCGGAATTATACTGACTATTCTTCAATTGCTTCTCCAGTTTCGCAATCTGCTCACGGTTTGACTGCAATTTTTCACTGATGAAGCGAATATCTTCTTTTATCTTATCAGCACTATTCTCACGAATAGAACCACTCTGTAAGTCTACACGATTTTCAGCCTCATTTATCTGACGAAAACCTTCCTGTACTTCATTGAAAGCACCCATGATATCGTCCAATTCAGCATTTCTGTTTGACAGTTCCACCATCAAAGAATCATTTTGAGCCTTCAAGGCATCTTTCTGAGCTCCATTACCACATGAAGTCAATAAAGCTACAGATAACAACGATAAAAATACTAGTTTTTTCATTTGCTTTACATTTTAAGTTTATTCATTTTTAGTCCTCTTTCCCACCGAGTACGATTACGATTTCACCTCGCGGCTCGTTTTGAGTGAAATGCGCTATAACTTCAGTTAATGTGCCCCGAACACTTTCTTCGTGAATTTTTGAAATCTCACGACATACGGAAACAGGCCTTTCGGCACCGAAAAACTCGGCAAATTGAGCTAAGGTTTTCACCAAACGGTAGGGTGATTCATAAAATATCATCGTCCGTTTTTCTTCTTGCAAAGAGGTCAAACGGGTCACTCTTCCTTTTTTTTTGTGGCAGGAATCCTTCAAAGCAGAAACGTTCATCAGGCAATCCCGACGCCACCAGCGCAGGTACAAAAGCAGTAGCTCCAGGCAAACATTGCACCTCAATGCCACTCTTCACACACTCACGCACTATTAAAAATCCGGGATCAGAAATACCAGGAGTTCCGGCATCAGATATTAAAGCAACAGTTTCGCCCGCTTTGATGCGATTCACAATACCTTCCACTGTTTTATGCTCATTAAACTTATGATGAGACTGCATGGCGTTTTTAATTTCAAAATGTTTCAAAAGAATACCCGAAGTACGCGTGTCTTCCGCCAATATCAAATCAGCCTCTTTCAACACACGGATGGCACGGAAGTCATATCCTCTAAATTTCCTACTGGAGTAGGTACGACATACAGTTTTCCCATAAAACAATTGCATTCTGTTATACTGGAACAAATGTAGAAAGAATTTAAATGCATAAAGTTAATTGTCCCAATTATTTAACAGATGTTGCACTTTTGTTTAACATTATATCTTTTATTAATAAATTTCCAAGTGAAAATAATCCTTTTTCGGGGTACAAGTCGTACATTTGCACTCAGAATTAATCTAATTGTTATAACTAAATTATGGTAGTTTTTTTTTCAGAAGACCACATCCAGGAAACACGTAGAAGAGGAAAGAATAGAAAGTAATATGCGGCTCAATGTTCTCAGGTAAAACCGAGGAACTAATCCGCCGTTTGAAAAGAGCGAAGTTTGCCCGTCAACGGTTGAAATATTCAAACCGGCCATAGATACACGCTATTCGGAAGAAGAAGTTGTATCACATGACAGCAACTCTATTGCCTCCACCCCTATTGATTCTTCTGCCAGCATCTTGCTTTTCTCCTCAGACAAGGATGTAGTGGGTATAGACGAAGCGCAATTTTTTGACGAAGGTTTGGTTGATGTCTGCAACAAACTGGCTGACAACGGGATAAGAGTCATTGTCGCCGGATTGGACATGGATTTCAGGAGAGTTCCTTTCGGACCTATACCTGCCTTGCTGGCTATTGCAGACGAAGTAACCAAAGTTCATGCCATTTGTGTGAAATGTGGGAACTTGGCCTATGCCACCCACCGAATCACCAAAAGCGAAAAACGGGTCCTATTAGGGGAAAAGGCAGACTATGAGCCTCTTTGCCGGACCTGCTATATGGAAGCTTGAAAGAGGAAACTGAAAATAAATAACACACACTTTATGATACAGAAAAAAATAACATTCGATAGTTTTATCCGCGGAATATTGACAGCATGGTCATTATCGGCATTCTATATCTGGTCAACCGACTCAGCGGAGTGCTGCTTCCTTTCTTCATAGCATGGCTGATAGCCTATCTTATCTATCCGATGGTCATTTTCTTTCAGAACAAATTGCGTCTGAGGAACCGGGTAATCTCCATATTGGTTGTTTTGCTGGTATTACTGTCCATTATCACTTTAGCATTTGTAGGACTTGTACCACCAATCATTGAAGAATTCGGCAAACTGAAAGAATTGCTCACCGCCTATTTTATCGAAGGATCCAAGCAAGCAGCCATTCCCGCACAGTGGCCAATTTCATAAAAGAGCACATAGATATGTTGAAAATACACGAAGCGCTGAACGAAAGCAATTTTGCGAATACCATGCGTAATGTTCTTCCCCAAGTATGGGCATTGCTGACCCAATCTGTCAATATTGTATTCAGTGTATTCACCTCATTCATCATCCTGCTGTACACTTTCTTCATTCTATTAGATTATGAAGCCATTGCACGGGGATGGATAAAACTGATCCCTGCCAGACACCGTGAAATGACAGTACATATTGTCACGGATGTACAGGACGGCATGAACAAATATTTCCGCGGGCAGGCGTTTGTCGCTTTTTGTGTAGGGATTCTGTTCAGCATAGGGTTTCTTATTATTGATTTCCCGTTAGCCATCGGTTTCGGATTGTTTATCGGGCTTCTCAATATGGTTCCCTATCTTCAGCTTATCGCTTTTATTCCCACAGTCTTATTAGCCTTACTGAAGGCTGCGGATACAGGAGAGAATTTCTGGTGGATATTATTTTGCGCCTTCCTTGTGTTCTGCATCGTACAAATTATACAAGACGGTCTGATTGTACCGAAAGTTATGGGAAAAATCACAGGATTGAATCCTGCTATCATTTTATTATCCCTCTCCGTCTGGGGGGCATTAATGGGGAATTGTAGGTATGATTATCGCTTTGCCTTGTACCAGCTTGATGCTTTCTTACTATCAAAGATACATACGAATAAAAGAAAAAGAATTTTCCGGAGGGATAGAACACACTGATTTTCAGCACAAAGAGAATTCTAACGAAAAATAATTCAAAAAAATCAAGTAATATATTTGCATATTTCATCTAAAACGTCTACCTTTGCACTCGCAATTCGGAAGAATAGCAATAACAAAGGATTGATTCGCTAGCTCAGCAGGTAGAGCACAACACTTTTAATGTTGGGGTCTTGGGTTCGAGCCCCAAGCGGATCACTCGAACAAAAAGCAAAACAATGAAAACCGCTGATAATCAATCATTATCAGCGGTTTTTCTTTTTATCCATACTGCAAATTGAAGCAGAATACCGCATCTTACTGGAGGTGAAATAGGTGGACTTAATTTCCACATAAAAACAAGTCCACCTGATTGGATTATATTTCACTGATTCTCTGCGTTTTGCATAAAACAAACTCTTTTCAAAACATGTATTTTTACACCATCAAAAAAAGAAGAGTATGGCAATGCAAAGAAACTATTTTACGGTATTGTTTTTCCTGAAGAAATCAAAGCTGCTTAAAAATGGAGAAGCACCAATCTGTATGCGTATCACAATAAACGGAAAACGTGCAGAGGTACAAATCAAGCGAAGTATAGATGTTACAAAATGGAATACGCAAAAAGAATGCGCGATTGGCAGGGAAAAGAAGTATCAAGAAATAAACCACTATCTTGATACGATAAGAACTAAAATCCTTCAAATTCACCGTGAACTTGAGCAGGACGGTAAACCTATTACAGCAGATATTATAAAAAATATCTATTATGGAGAACACTCTACTCCCAAAATGCTGCTTGAAGTATTCCAGGAACACAATTCGGAATATCGGGAATTAATGAACAAGGAATATGCCGAAGGTACTGTACTTCGATACGAACGTACAGCAAGATATTTGAAGGAGTTTATCAGTGAACAATATAAACTGGCTGATATTCCATTAAAATCAATCAACTATGAATTTATAACCAAATTCGAACATTTCATTAAAATACAGAAAAACTGTGCGCAAAATGCGACAGTGAAATATCTGAAGAATTTAAAGAAAATCATCAAAACTGCATTGATAAAGAAGTGGATAACTGATGATCCGTTTGCAGAAATACACTTCAAACAGACCAAGTGTAACCGTGAATTCTTAAACGAAATGGAACTTCGCAAAATCATCAATAAAGATTTTGATATTCAACGATTACAAACCATAAGGGACATATTCATCTTCTGTTGTTTCACCGGTTTGGCTTTCACAGACGTAAAGAATCTGAAAAAGGAACACCTTGTACAGGCTGATAATGGTGAATGGTGGATAAGAAAAGCAAGGGAAAAGACCGATAATATGTGCGACATTCCATTGTTGGATATACCAAGACTTATTTTAGAGAAATATCAGTCAAATCCAATCTGCAATGAAAAAGGATTATTACTTCCTGTTCCCAGCAACCAACGAATGAACAGTTATTTGAAAGAAATAGCTGATGTATGTGGTATTCAGAAGAATCTTTCCACACATATTGCAAGGCATACATTTGCATCACTGGCTATTGCAAATAAGGTTTCCTTGGAATCCATTGCCAAAATGTTAGGACACACAGACATTCGTACAACTCGTATTTATGCCAAAATAATGAATTCTACCATTGCCAATGAAATGAAAGTACTGCAAAACAAGTTCGCAATATAATTTTCAACCATTATTTCATTTCTTACAGCAATATCGCCCTTTGCCACTGACTGTGCAAGGCGGCCCTGTCGGCTGGTTGGCTGGAAAAAAATCATCCTCGCTTCGCTCCGGTATTTTTTTCCGCCAAGCCTTGCACCGGTCATTGGCAAAGAACAGCCGGGCCAGTAAGAAATTGAAATACTGGCTCCACGGAGCCGGTCATGTCTAATTTAAATAAAAGAATATGACTGAAGAAGTTGGAAAGAAGGTATGTGAAGGTACAGTAGCAGACCTCATGAAGGACAAGACCGGAAAACAGACGGTTGTCACGTTGACAAGAAAGAATGCTTACCGAGTGAAGAAAATCAGAGAACAAGGGACGGATGACGAAGCTGTCCTTTTTCATTTCCGTAAACGCTGTACGGGAATGGGCTCCTATGTACACACAATCGAAGCGGCAGACGGAGAAACAGAACTTCATCCGTCTGAATTTGAAAAATGGGAAGCTGTGGAATTCCTGTATCCCGGCTATCTGGAAGACCTGCTTGATGCTGCATACAACGCGTACAGATGGAGTTCTTTCGAACCTGAAGCAAGGGCGGAAACAGACATCATGCAATATGAAAAACAACTTGTAGAGGATCTGAAACAGATTCCGGAAGAAAAGCAGAACGAGTATGTCAGTGCATACCATAGCAAGTTCTCTGCCTTGCTGGGCTGTCTCTCACGATGTGCCAGTCCGATGGTGACAGGACCTGCCAAATTCAACTGCCAGCGCAACAACAAGGCCTTGGACGCATACCAGAACAGATTTGATGAATTTCATGACTGGCGTAACCGCTTCAAGCAGCCATGGAAAGGATGAAAGAGGCTGCCAAACCGGAAGGACAGAAGCTGGAAGAGGCATGGAACCGCCTGAAGCGTGACATTGCAAGCAGCGCACAGACTATTCATGATATTGATACCGGTAAAGCAAGAGGATACAGCCGTGCCTTGTTTGTCAGCAGTATCCTTAATAAGGTAAGCACCTATGCAGGAAAAGGAGAAGTGGAAATCGTACAGAAAGCGGTGGACTTCATTACAGACTTCAATGCGCAATGCAAAAAACCGGTTATCACTCCGCGGAACCGTTTCTTCCAACTGCCGGAAATGGCACGCCAGGCCAGACTGAAACTTCAGGAAATCAGAGAACGGGAAAACCGTGAACTGAAATTTGAAGGCGGAACGCTGGTATGGAACTATGAGGCAGACCGCCTGCAAATCCTGTTTGACAGTATTCCGGATGACCAGAGGCGCAAGGAACTGAAATCATACGGTTTCAAATGGTCACCGAGATACCAGGCATGGCAACGGCAACTTACACAGAATGCCGTATATGCAGTCAAAAGAGTGTTGAACTTTCAAAACCTATAAGACATGAAAGACCGATTGAAATATGTAATCGATTCCCGCTACTTCGACGGAACATGCCTGACAAGTATGAGTGACGGATTCCATAATGACTATGGTGGGGAAACAATCGAAGAACTGCGCATACGGGAAAACAATCCCTATCTGAAAGCAGTAACACCTTCTGATATAGACAAGAAGCTGCGGCTATACAATCAGTCCCTGTCCGAACCGTTCAAGGAAATCACCGAAGAAGACTACTATGACCTGCTGGATGTACTGCCACCCTTGCGCATGAGACAAAACTCGTTCTTTGTGGGAGAACCGTATTACGGAAATATGTACTCTTTCTGCTTTACCCGTCAAGGAAGATATTTCAAAGGCCTGCGCTCCGTACTTACTCCGCAATCCGAACTGGACAGTCAGATAGACCGTCACATGGAAATCATCAACCGGAAAGCCGTAATCTCAAAAGAGGAAACAAGCAAAACAATCAGCGGAACCAGACTCATTCCCTATTATTTTTCACTGGACGGAAAACAGTCCGTATTCATCTGCAACCTTGTCATCCAATCAGATTCCAGACAAGCAAGGACGGACATGGCGAATACCCTGAAAAGTCTTCGCCGGAACCATTATCAGTTCTATAAAGGAAAAGGACATTACGAAACTCCGGACGACTGATAGACCATGTATCAGGAAAGAAGCTCACCCTTGTTTCGACGGACATTTTCTTTCAATATCCTCCCGGCAGAATCCGCAACTTTCATCGGACACATCAAGGAGACATCAGAGGAATTTCTTTTCCGGATCTATGACCGTGAATATTTCCTGTATCTCCTTAAAAGACTGAGGACCGTGAAAAAGGAGTCCGCACAGGATATAACAAATATCAAATTATAACATTCGGGGAATGCGGTAAAATGACTGCCGTATTCCCTCATAAAAACAATACAAGTATGAACAAATCGAACACTTTATACTGGAAAACAGCCACAGAACCGGCTGAACGTATTGAGGTCAGACTCGTCCTTAACAGTTATATCGACAATGACAATCTGTATGTAGGACTTGAATCCCGGTCTAAGGAGAATCCGGAATGCTGGGAATCCTACACGGACATCACCGTCAACCTCAATTCCCTCCCCCCGCTCCATGCCTATGTGGACAACCGGGACTGCAACAGACATGTGCATGATTTTCTGACCAATAACAGAATAGCAGAACCTGCCGGATTTAAATATCAGGGATTCAGAATGTTCCGCTTCAATCCTGACAGGTTGAAGGAACTCGCACCCGAACAATTCAAGACAATCAGCGCCAAACTGCCACCACAGGATGACATGATAAAGGACATCATCTATCAGGAAAGACATTTCCCTTTGAGAACTGTTCAAGACATTCACGGAATATATCTTGTTTCAAGCAAGGAACTGGAAGAATCTCTGATCGAAGGAGTACGGAACCTGGATGCTGCGGCAAATGAACTGCTGGATGGCATCTGCCTGTTCTGCTCCACACAGGAACTGCGCTATCTTACGGATGCAGACTGATAGAAACAATCTACGCACAATAAAAAGGAGGAACAAATATGAAAACCGGAGACATTGTATTTCTGAGACGTCCCTATAAGGGATACCGTGCCGTCGAACTGATGGAAAGACTGGAATGCCGCTGGCTGGTCAGGATTGTCGAGAGCGGTCTTGAACTGGAGGTATATGAAGATGAACTTATATCAGAATTTTAATACGGATAAAGTGTTATGGAAAAATATCAGTTTGCATTCCATTCGGAATAATCGGCTATACCTCACCCCATATCGGCGAGGTCAGAAAAACCATACACAGAAAAGTAGAAAAGGAAAAGTCTGCCGCCATAAAGAATGATATTGAGCTGCACATGTACAAGGTGCATGACGGCATACCGGTTCTCCTTAACACCTGCTACCTGTACGATGAAAAAGGATGTATGGTACACGGAAGTATCAAGGGAACCAAGGATTATCTGCTTGAGACATGGAGATACCATACAAACAGACATTCCAAAGGTTTCAGTTCCACAAGAATCAGACCCTGCACGACAAGCAGGGCTTTTTCGTTTGTATAACTCTTAAAATCAGGAATCATGAACCAGACATTACAACTTACAGACTATATTCCACAGTATGTAAGCCTCTACTACGTGGACTACCGGGATGACCTTGATGAGCATGAAGACATCCAGGAGGAATGCATCCGTTCCAACAATATGGAAAAACTCTATGAAAAGGCATACGAATGGTATGAGGAACAGGAAAGCTCAAACATGCACGACTATCTGGAGGAGACAAGAAAGAACATGGAAGCGGACAATTTAGCCGGAGAGTTTGAAGAGCATGAAGATGAAATCAGGGAACTTATCTACGACCAGAACGATTCGACCCGGTAAAGGACCTGATACGCAACTCGTCCGTCACTAATTTCTTCTATTCGCTCGGAGTGGAAATCAGCGGATATCTGACCGGTTGTTCACTGCGTGGAGAATCAGTCGCCATGGCCTGCCATAAGGTACGTCGCGCACTGCATCTGAAAAAGGGGGAGTTTGACGAGAAGATTGAAGAATTGGTAGAGAATGCCACATACGGCGGAGAACTGCGCATCTACTTCAACGCCATGTTTGACAGGCTCATCAGCAAAGACCCTGAGAACGATTTCAAGAGCATCCGTTTCCACGGGAATGTAGTGGTGGCCATTGCCGACAGCCGGAACGGTTCCGGACATCATGTACGGATTCCGCTGGACATCACATTTCCTTTCCGAAGGGAGAACCTGTTTGTCGATTCACAGGTACACTATTCCTATGCCAATGAAGTCTGCGGCATGACCAATGACTGGTGCGATTCCACAAAATGGGAAACGGGCATGATACCTTTTACCGGATCTGTCCGAAAAAGCCGGATGGCTGAATACAAGAAACAGGAAGCCGCTTACGAGCAGACATTCCGAAGCGGGAAATGCACCTTCGGTGACATGAACTACAAACGCCATCGTGACGTGCGGTATTCGAATGAATATCCTGCCGGATGCAGATGCCCTCATTGCGGTACTTTCTGGATTGACTGAAAAAACATTTACCAACCAATAAATTCAAACGATATGAAAATCTGCTGTTCACAAGAGCATTACGACAAGGTCGTACAGTATGCAAAATCCATCAATGACAAGACACTGGAAAACTGTCTTGAACGTCTAAAACAATGGGAGAAGAACGAGAACCATCCATGCGAAATCGAACTCTATTACGATCATGCGCCGTATTCGTTCGGATTCTGCGAACGTTATCCGGACGGAAATACAGGCATTGTCGGAGGACTGCTGTATCATGGAAATCCGGACGAGTCCTTTGCCGTCACCATGGAACGTTTCCACGGATGGAGCATACATACCTGACATATATGCGACAGTCTGTATTGGGGAGCCTCATGCAATATGGGGTTCCCTTTTTTATGCCGCAGACATGATGACAGCATCCTCATTTCTTGCTGCAAAAATAGCTGTTTGCCGCGCAACTCCCGCAAGGCGGCCCTGCCGGGCTGGTTGTCTGGAAAAAAATCATCCTCGCTTCGCTCCGGTATTTTTTTCGCCAAGCCTTGCAGGGATGCGGGCAAACAGACAACAGGGACAACAAGAAATAAGAATGCCTGTACCTTACAGGCAGACAATGTATAACAATAAATATCAGAAGTCATGATTACAGACCAGAAGACACAGAACAAGCTTCACGCGGAGACCGGAACGGAACTGTTCTCCATCAGACAAAGGAAGGAAGCCGTCACAAGGATGCTGGACATTCTGAAAGAGACTCCGGAATACCTGCAGGTTATGAACCATATACCGGCTTATGCATGGATGACGATACGTCAGAATGGTGGAATTCGGAAGAATCGAAAAATTTCATGAACTCACTCCTGGAAGTGATGGAAAGCTATACTCCGGACGGATACAGGTTCGGACCGAAATCCGGCACGGCCGACCTTTACGGCTACTGGGAAAGCAAGACCGGGCAGACAACCCTCTTCCATCTGCTTTTCAGTCTGGAAAGCGGATATGAATGGGGAAAAGGTCTTTCCCATGAGAAAACGGATGCATTCTACAAGGAATAAAAGAGAAATTTCATGGAGAGGGATTCGACACGGACAGAACCGGCTGTACATCACAGGCCATGTATCTTGTAAAAGGAAAGACACGCCTGTACGTGCATCCGATGGAAATAAGCGGCTACTGTGAAACACTGCATATTCCACAGATTACAGCCATACTGAAAAAAGGAGGCCGTACATTCCGTCTTGTAAAGGATACGATAGCGGAAGAAGTGTATTCCTTCACCGATGAAGAAGAAATGGAATATTACCGTGCCAGATACGGAACATGCATCCACAGGAATATACTGGATGCTTTCAGCAACCGCCGGGCAGGAAAAGAGGACATACTTTCCATGATGGCATCACGGATAAATGTGGCGACGACATCACATCTGCACGGTATCGGATATGATTCGCCTGCATACAGGTTTGTGCATGAGGCATACGACAGACTGGTAAACAACGGAAAGCTGAAGGAGAATGTCCGGGAAATCGGTTGCTGCAACATCATAATGGCCATTTCAAATACCAACGCAATATGAGACTGAATTACAATGACATGCTGCTTCTGGCAATATGGGAATACAACAGGAGACAGGACGAGGATCTGACCCTGGAACTGTTTCAGGAAACATTCGGACAGGTTCCCGGCGCACATTTCCATGACAAATGGGTGCATTATTACAACAAGAACCTGCTGATGATGGCCGCCTATTTCAGGGGTGAGGAAGAAAACGGCCAGAAATTCTGTGATATGGTCACCCGACAGGTTGAACGCTATACACAAAACAGGAGGAGAACAGGATGAATACAAAGATACGATATGACCTTGACAGTCTTGAACTGGCAAACGGTGACTTCGGGTATCCCATTACAGAAAAGGAAGTACGGAAAGTGAACCGTATGCTGGAACTGATGGAGAATGTCCGAAGCAGGCAGATGTGCCCGACAGAAGGAGACTGCGTGGAATTTGTCTCACGTTCTGGTGACTATTTCGGAAAAGCTCATATAGAACGGATAACAGGAAAATATGCGGATATATGCCTGATACCGGAAACGGTATTCTGTTTCGATGACATGGGAAAAGCCGCCTATGATACCACCGGAAGTCCCTGGGCGCAGGTCAATATCCGGAACATGAAACCCGCAGGTACTGAAATCCGCATATTCAGGACATGGGGATTCGGGAAGCGCAGCAATACGGGCAGTCTAAGGTTCGATGCTCCGGTCAGGAAATGGGAATACAGAGAACCGAATCCGTTGTATGACGGTTACACCACCCGTAACTGGTGCCGCTATCATATCATGAAACACCGGGACAGGGAAAGGACAAGAGAATACACCTTCCGCAGCGATTCATTCACGCTATACAGCCGGAGCGAGCTGGACGAGCTGGCCGCAATCCTGAAAGGCAGACTCTACAAGGGAATCCTGCCTGACTCTCTTGTACTTTGGGGATACCGCATGGATATTAAGGAAATATCACGTGAGCAGTGGAACGGTATGGGACAGCACGGACAAATCCGCATGAAATTCATGGGATACGGTCCGGTCAGAATCCACACGGACAATGAAAACCATACCGTAACAGTATACAGAATCAACGACAGTCTATAACCAATTATAAAATAAAGGAATATGGCACGATATGAAATCTCCAACGAAGTCAGGCCGCTCGACAGGCTCATCACAGGCTTTGCCTCCTCATGCGGCTATGAAATACAGACCGTATTCAACGACCTGCTGCGTTTCATCATCCACGCTTCTCTCCGGGAGCACCGCCAATAAGCAACTGGAAATACAAGCGTCAGCAAAACGCCTCGTTCATGGAAATGACAGCCGAATGGACACGTATCATGCAGAAACAAATCGGCAGGTCGGGCTGGTTCGACGCTTTCGGTGAACTCCACATGGCCTACTGCTCAAAACCGGGACAGCAGGCAAACGGACAGTTCTTCACGCCGTCACATATCTGTGAACTCATGGTCATGTGCGCGGCAGGTAAAAAAGAGACCGGACAGAGGATGGGAGACCCCACATGCGGCAGCGGAAGACTCCTGCTGGCATACCATGCGCACAATCCGGGAAACTATCTGGTCGGAGAAGACATCAGCCGGACCTGTTGCATGATGACCGTATGCAACATGCTCGTCCACGGATGTGTCGGGGAAGTGATCTGTCATGACAGTCTCCAGCCGAAGGCATTCACCGACGGATGGAAAGTCAACCAGGCTCTGCCCTTGGACGGGAATACCTTCTATAAGACGCATGAAGGAAGAGGAATACAGGAATCCTCTTCCGGAAAATATCGGACGCTTCAAAGAGGCAGTCCGTATCATCAACCTATTGGACAAATAATTACCAACCATTTAAAAATATAATTATGGAAGCTTTAGCAACATTGAACAATCAGAGACAGTTTGATTTCCAGAACAACGGAATCGAAGTAATGGACCTTGAAACACTACAGCGTACCTACAAGGAGAACGACATCTACGGCAATCCGGTAAGGGGAATCTACCACTACCAGGTCATCCAGCGCATGACGGACATCTGCCGCCGTCACAACCTGAACTACGAGGTGGAGGAAATCTTCGCCGCCCAGAACAAGAACCGGACACAGCCCGGAGTGGTCATCTTGCCGCAGGTGGAACAGACCTATGGAGAGAAGGCGGTAGAGGCACATGTACTGCGCAGAATATTCACCACCATCCGTATTCTGAACGGGGATACCGACGAACTGACAACCACACTCGTGGTACCTACCATCAGGACGGTATCCAGGCGGCAATAGGTCCTGCGTACGTATCTGCCACAATCAGTGTATCCTTTCACCCGAACGAAGCGTTGCCAACTACGGTAAGGACAAGGTGACTACCGAGGAACTGTTCGGGAAGGTAGATGACTGGATGCGCAATTTTGAGCGTGACATGGATGCGGACAGAAGCCGAATCCAAAGGCTCAAGGAAAAGGTGTTGACACCCGGTGAATTGTACATGATCATCGGTATGCTGACGGCTCTGCGTGTATCCCATGACAGTGCAGACAAAAGACTGGCATCACAGGTGGACACCTATCCGCTTAACCAGGGACAGATTTCCGTATTTACGGAAGAACTGCTCAAACTCTCACTTGAACAGCCACGCATTACAGCATGGGATGTCTACAATGTAGCGACAGAAATCTACAAGCCTGGAAAGACTGATTTTCCTGCCATGATTCCACAAAATGGAGCAATGGCCGATTTCCTGCTTTCATATAACCAGAATTAGAATCTGAGACCGAAGACAACAGGCCCGGTTCCGTCACCAGCGGAATCGGGCTTTGTATTTTATTAACTGTAATAATCAGATAAGATATGGCAGCAAGTAACAGAAAAAAGGCTGAAATGTATATCCTTTTCAGCTGCAACGCATGGCACGAATACAGTTCATTCGAGCCAAAGGCGGTTTTCTCTTCCCTAGAAAAGGCAGCAGACTTCCTGCAAAAGAACAGAAGAAAACTGAAACTG
>ENA-OQCN01000712-OQCN01000712.1-human-gut-metagenome-genome-assembly--contig:-NODE-712-length-17504-cov-4.923692_pt1 | contig 17504 bp, 14 predicted proteins | sample MGYA00242497_ERZ504576 | MGnify/ENA primary metagenome ERZ504576 (study PRJEB26092, sample SAMD00036296) | human gut metagenome | host: Homo sapiens | study: EMG produced TPA metagenomics assembly of... | reverse complement strand
TTTATTTAGTTGTCTTCTTCGGTCATTGTATAGACAGATTGACGTTTCTTTGCCATTTCATCACTTTCAAGATATTCATCATAAGTTGTAATCTTGTCGATAAGAATTCCGTTTGGCATAATCTCCATGATACGGTTTGCAGTTGTCTGTACAATCTGGTGGTCATGGGATGCAAATAAGATAACACCAGGAAATTTAATCATACCATTATTTAAGGCAGTAATGGATTCCATGTCCAGATGGTTGGTCGGCTCATCAAAGAGCAGTACGTTTGCACCGGAAATCATCATCTTAGATAAGAGACATCTTACTTTTTCACCACCGGAAAGAATACGTACTTTTTTCACACCATCTTCACCAGGGAAGAGCATACGTCCAAGGAAACCACGAACATAAGTTGCGTCTTTGATTTCAGAATACTGGGTCAGCCAGTCTGCGATGGTTAAGTCATTGTCAAACTCAAGTGTGTTGTCTTTCGGGAAGTAAGACTGGGAAGTAGTAACGCCCCATTTATAAGTACCTTCATCCGGCTCCATTTCTCCCATCAGAATTTTAAAGAGAACAGTTTTTGCCTGTTCGTTTCCACCGACAAAAGCAACTTTGTCTTCGCGTCCGAGGGTAAAAGTCAGATTATCGAGGACTTTTACTCCATCGACTGTCTTGGAAAGACCTTCTACCATTAATACTTCGTTTCCGATTTCACGGTTTGGGCGGAAATCAATGTAAGGGTATTTACGGCTGGATGGACGCATTTCATCAAGCTGAATTTTTTCGAGCGCACGTTTTCTGGAAGTCGCCTGTTTGGATTTTGACGCATTTGCAGAGAAACGGGAAATAAATTCCTGAAGTTCTTTGATCTTTTCTTCTTTCTTACGGTTTGCTTCTTTCATCTGTTTAATTAAGAGCTGGCTGGATTCATACCAGAAATCATAGTTACCTGCGTATAACTGGATTTTTCCGTAATCAATATCAGCGGTATGAGTACATACTTTATTTAAAAAATAACGGTCATGGGATACAACAATAACCGTATTTTCAAAGTTGATTAAGAATTCTTCGAGCCATTCGATTGCGTTTAAGTCTAAGTGGTTGGTCGGCTCGTCGAGAAGCAGAATATCAGGATTTCCAAATAATGCCTGTGCAAGCAGAACTTTGACTTTCTGGCTTCCTGTTAAATCTCCCATAATAGCGTAATGAATTTCAGTCTCGATTCCAAGTCCATTTAATAACTGGGCAGCATCGGATTCTGCTTCCCATCCGTTCATTTCTGCAAACTCACCTTCAAGTTCGCTGGCACGGATACCATCTTCATCAGAAAAATCTTCTTTTGCGTAGATGGCTTCTTTTTCTTTCATGATTTCATAAAGACGCTTGTTACCCATAATTACAGTATCCAGTACCGGATAAGCGTCGTATTTAAAATGGTCCTGCTGAAGGAAAGAGAGACGCTGACCAGGAGTGATTGTGATATCACCACTTGTAGTTTCGAGCTGACCGGAGAGGATTTTCAGGAATGTAGATTTTCCTGCTCCATTGGCACCAATCAGACCATAGCAGTTTCCCTCGGTAAATTTAATATTAACATCTTCAAACAGTGCTTTTTTTCCAATTCTCAAAGTAACATTATTTGCTGCAATCATGTTTTTACCTCACTTATTTCTATATACAAACTGTGTGTGCATAATCTCTTCCTATTTTACAGTAAAATAGGGAATTTGCAAGCATTTCTTTCAAAATACTTGATAAATTAAGTATACATAGGTATAATGATGGCACTTAGAGCATGTCGAATGATGACAGGAACTAAATGAGTAAAAATTTTTTATAGATAAAATGTACTCTCGGAGTTCTTATTGTATTTGCTTTTGTGGCTGATTTTTCGTCGGATGCACCCGAATTTTATCAACATATGCGCCGCATACCTGACAAAAAATCTTCTCACGAAATCAAGTACAGAAATCAAGCACAGAAAGGTTCTGAAAGTACGTTAAAGAAGAAGGGAGAAGCTATGCTGATTACCAGAGAATGTGATTATGCAGTACGTATTGTCAGAGCACTGGCAGGAGGTCAGAAAATCTGTGTGACACAGATTTGTGAAGAAGAAGTGTTGACACCTGCTTTTGTATATAAGATTTTAAAAAAGATGGAAAAAGCCGAACTTGTGAAAAGTTATCGTGGCAGTAATGGAGGTTATGCCTTAAATAAAGGAATTGATGAAATTACTTTAATGGATATTTACCGTGCAGTTGAGCCGGAATTTTTCATGATTGAATGTATGAATCCAGATAAGCCGTGTGTTCGAAATCAGGGAGATGGCTGCAAAGTACATAAAGAATTATGCAGAATTCAGAAAGTACTGACAAGAGAGTTAAGTGCTAAGACAATTAAGGAAATTATAGAAGCATAAAAATGTTTTTTTGAGAAAACATTGCATTTTCTTTTCTTATAAAAATAGACATAATTTGTAAATCGTGATATAATTATTGACAGACTTCGGAGAGCGAAGTGAACATTGTTTAAAGTTGTAACAATTTACAAGGAGGAAAAAAACAAATGGCTAGAAAGATGAAAACCATGGATGGTAACCATGCAGCAGCTCATGCTTCTTATGCATTTTCTGACGTTGCAGCAATTTACCCAATCACCCCATCATCCGTTATGGCAGAAGCTACAGACGAATGGGCAACACAGGGAAGAAAAAATATTTTTGGACAGGAAGTTCAGGTTACAGAAATGCAGTCTGAAGCAGGTGCAGCAGGTGCTGTACACGGTTCCCTTGCAGCAGGTGCCCTGACTACAACATATACAGCATCACAGGGTCTTCTGTTGATGATTCCAAACCTTTACAAAATCGCTGGTGAGCAGTTACCGGGTGTATTCAACGTATCAGCTCGTGCTCTTGCAAGCCACGCACTTTCTATTTTCGGTGATCATTCCGACGTATACGCATGTCGTCAGACAGGATGCGCTATGCTTTGTGAATCTTCTGTACAGGAAGTTATGGACTTAACACCAGTTGCACATTTAGCAGCAATCAAAGGTAAAGTTCCATTCATCAACTTCTTCGACGGATTCCGTACATCTCATGAAATTCAGAAAATTGAAACATGGGATTATGAAGATTTAAAAGATATGGCAGATATGGATGCAATCGATGAGTTCCGTAGAAATGCTCTGAATCCAAATCACCCATGTCAGAGAGGTTCAGCTCAGAACCCGGATATCTTCTTCCAGGCAAGAGAAGCATGTAACCCATACTACGATGCTCTTCCGGCAATCGTACAGGAATACATGAACAAAGTAAATGAAAAACTTGGCACAGATTACAAACTGTTCAACTACTATGGTGCAGCTGACGCAGAACACGTAATCATCGCTATGGGTTCTGTTAATGATACAATCGAAGAAACAATCGATTACTTAACAGCAGCTGGACAGAAAGTCGGTGTTGTTAAAGTTCGTCTGTACAGACCATTCAGCGCAGCAGCTTTAGTTGAAGCTATTCCGGAAACTGTAAAACAGATTTCTGTATTAGATAGAACAAAAGAACCAGGTGCACTTGGCGAGCCTCTGTATCTGGACGTAGTTGCAGCATTAAAAGGAACAAAATTCGATGCAGTTCCGATTTTCACAGGTCGTTACGGTTTAGGTTCTAAAGATACTACACCGGCACAGATTGTTGCTGTATACAATAACACAGAAAAGAAAAAATTCACAATCGGTATCGTTGATGATGTTACACATCTTTCTCTGGAAACAGGTGCTGCACTTGTTACAACTCCGGAAGGAACAATCAACTGTAAGTCTGGGGTCTGGGTGCAGATGGTACTGTAGGTGCTAACAAGAACTCCATCAAGATTATCGGTGATAATACAGATATGTACGCTCAGGCTTACTTTGATTATGACTCAAAGAAATCCGGCGGTGTTACAATGTCTCACCTTCGTTTTGGTAAAAAACCAATCAAATCTACTTACCTGATTCACCAGGCAAACTTTGTTGCTTGTCATAATCCTTCTTATGTAAGAAAATACAACATGGTTCAGGAATTAGTAGATGGTGGTACATTCCTGTTAAACTGCCCATGGGATATGGAAGGACTTGAAAAACATCTTCCAGGACAGGTAAAAGCGTTTATCGCAAACCACAACATCAAATTCTATGTAATTGATGGTGTTAAAATCGGTATTGAAACAGGTATGGGTCCTACACGTATCAATACAATTCTTCAGTCTGCATTCTTCAAACTGGCTGCAATCATTCCGGAAGAACAGGCTATTGATTTAATGAAAGCTGCTGCAAAAGCTACTTACGGACGTAAGGGTGATGATGTAGTTGCTAAGAACTGGGCTGCTATCGATGAAGGTGCAAAACAGATCGTTGAAGTTACTGTTCCGGAAAGCTGGAAAACAGCAGCAGACGAAGGTCTTGACACAACACATGCAGAACAGGGAAGAAAAGAAGTTATCGACTTCGTTAACAATATTCAGTCTAAAGTTACTGCTCAGGAAGGTAATACACTGCCAGTATCTGCATTCAAAGATTATGTAGATGGTACAACACCATCCGGAACATCCGCTTACGAAAAACGTGGTATCGCAGTTAACGTTCCTGTATGGAATCCGGAAAACTGTATCCAGTGTAACCGTTGTTCTTATGTCTGCCCGCACGCAGTTATCCGTCCGGTAGCTCTGACAGAAGAAGAAGCAGCAAATGCTCCTCAGACACTTGAAATGACTGGATTAAAACAGTACAAATTTGCTATCGCAGTATCCGCTCTTGACTGTACAGGATGTGGTTCTTGTGTAAATGTCTGCCCAGGTAAAAAAGGTGCAAAAGCACTTGCTATGGAAAACATGGAAGCAAATATCGAAATGCAGAAATTCTTTGATTACTCTGTAACTCTTCCGGAAAAAGAAGACGTTATCGCTAAATTCAAAGAAAACACTGTAAAAGGTTCTCAGTTCAAACAGCCATTACTTGAGTTCTCAGGTGCTTGTGCTGGTTGTGGTGAAACACCTTACGCAAAACTGATCACACAGTTATTCGGTGACAGAATGTACATCGCAAACGCAACAGGATGCTCCTCTATCTGGGGTAACTCTTCACCGTCTACACCATACACTGTAAACGCAAAAGGACAGGGTCCTGCATGGGATAACTCTCTGTTCGAAGATAACGCAGAGTTTGGTTACGGTATGTTACTGGCTCAGAAAGCAATCCGTGAAGGATTAAAAGCAAAAGTTGAAGCTGTAGCAGCAAACGAAAAAGCTTCTGAAGAAGTAAAAGCAGCTTGCCAGGAATGGTTAGATACTTATACTGTAGGAGCTACAAACGGTGCAGCAACAGATAAACTGGTTGCAGCATTAGAAGGCATTGACTGTGATGTATGCAAAGACATCGTTAAAAATAAAGACTTCCTTGCTAAGAAATCCCAGTGGATCTTCGGTGGTGACGGATGGGCTTACGATATCGGATTCGGTGGTGTTGACCACGTATTAGCAAGTGGAAAAGACATCAACATTATGGTATTCGATACAGAAGTTTACTCTAATACAGGTGGACAGTCTTCTAAATCTACTCCGACAGGTGCAATCGCACAGTTCGCTGCCGGTGGTAAAGAAGTGAAGAAGAAAGATATGGCATCTATCGCAATGAGCTATGGTTATGTATACGTTGCTCAGATTTCTATGGGTGCTGACTTCAACCAGACTGTAAAAGCAATTGCAGAAGCAGAAGCATATCCGGGACCATCTCTGATTATTGCTTATGCTCCATGTATCAACCATGGTATCAAGAAAGGTATGTCTAAAGCTCAGACAGAAGAAGAATTAGCTGTTAAATGTGGATACTGGCATAACTTCCGCTTCAATCCGGAAGCAGAAAGCAAGTTCACACTTGACTCTAAAGCTCCAACAGAAGACTACCAGGCATTCCTTGATGGAGAAGTTCGTTACAATTCTCTGAAACGTTCTAATCCGGAAAAAGCTGCAAGACTGTTTGCATTAAATGAAGAACAGGCTAAAGCTAGATACGAATATCTGAACAAACTGGTTACTCTGTACGGAAAAACAGAAGAGTAATTCATAAGTTAGAATGATAGCTCAATAAAATTGGCGGGCGTCACCTTCGGGTGAGTCCGTTTTTGGTTTTATATTTTCAAGATATGTGGTAAAATAAACACAATGGAGAAAGAATAGTTCCATAAGACGACAAAGACTTGGAGGTTATGAAATTACATGAAGATAGAAAACATACCGGCTTATGAGCAGATTTTAGAACAGGAAATTCCGGATATTCATGCAAAAGGCTCTTTATGGAAACATAAAAAAAGTGGTGCCAGAGTGATGGTGCTTGAAACAGAAGATGAAAATAAGGTGTTTAATATTGCATTTCGTACACCGCCGGCAAACAGTACAGGGGTAGCGCATATTCTGGAACACAGTGTCCTTTGCGGCTCAAAAGAATTTCCATTAAAGGACCCATTTGTAGAACTGGTAAAGGGTTCTTTGAATACGTTTTTTAAATGCAATGACCTATCCTGATAAAACCATGTATCCGGTGGCAAGCTGTAATGATGCTGATTTTAAGAATTTAATGCATGTCTATCTGGATGCTGTATTTTTTCCAAACATTTATCAGAAAGAAGAAATTTTCCGTCAGGAAGGCTGGCATTATGAGTTAGAAAATGCCGAAGCACCTTTGAAATTAAACGGTGTTGTTTATAACGAAATGAAAGGGGCATTTTCTTCTCCTGAAGAAGTGTTGGACCGTGAAGTGTTTAACTCTTTGTTTCCAGATACTCCTTATGGTGTGGAATCCGGAGGTGACCCGAATGTAATTCCGGAGTTGAGCTATTCGGAATTTTTGGAATTCCATAAACGTTATTATCATCCGGTCAACAGCTATATTTACTTGTACGGAAATATGGATATGGAAGAACGTTTAAACTGGATGGACGAACATTATCTTTCTAAGTATGATGAGACTGTGATTGATTCAGCCATTCCAAAGCAGAAAGCCTTTGATACAGTAAAAGAGCTGACAATGGAATATCCGGTTTCTGAGAATGAGCCGGAAGAGGAAAACTCTTATCTTTCCTACAATATTGTGGCAGGAAACAGTCTTGATGTAGAACAAAATACCGCATTTGATATTTTGGATTATACCCTGTTATCTGCACCTGGTGCACCACTCAAACAAGCATTATTAGATGCCGGTATGGGAAAAGATATTATGGGTTCTTATGAAGATGGAATTTATCAGCCATTTTTCTCAATCGTTGCAAAAAATGCAGACCCAAAGAAAAAAGATGAATTTGTTGCGCTGATTCGCAGTACCTTAGAAGAGATTGTAAAAAAAGGAATTGACAAAAAAGCGATTTTGGCAGGAATTAACTACATGGAATTTCGCTTCAGAGAGGCAGATTACGCTTCCTATCCAAAGGGGTTAATGTATGGACTGGACGTGTTTGACAGCTGGCTGTATGATGACCATCATCCATTTGATTATCTTTGCAAATTAAAGGTCTTTGAGAATTTAAAAGAAAAAGCGCAGACTCGATATTTTGAAGATTTAATCAAAGAGTATTTATTAGACAATACTCATGCATCAATAGTAGTGGTTAATCCAAAGCGTGGACTTGCAGCACAGAGAGACAAAGCCTTAGAAGAAAAATTAGAAGCCTACAAAAGTTCTCTTTCCAAAGAAGAAGTAGAAAAAATCGTGGCGGAAAGTGCACATTTAAAAGAATATCAGGATGCACCGGAAACTCCGGAAGCACTTGCAACGATTCCAATGTTAAAACGTTCGGACATCAGTAAAGAAACGATTAAAATTTATAATACACCGAAAAAATCAGGAGACACGCTTCTACTTCATCATAACATTGATACCAATGGAATCTGCTATTTAGACCTGCTTTTTGATTTGAAAAAAGTGCCGCAGGAATTAATTCCATACACATCCATCTTGAAATCTGTACTGGGTTATGTGGATACAGAAAATTATAAATATGGAGAACTCTTTAATGAAATTAATGCCAACAGTGGTGGCATTTTATTTGGAATACAGGGATTTGGCGATTATAAAGATAATCAGGATATCAGAAATATGGCAGGAATTAAGGCAAAAATGCTGTATAATAAAGTCCCATTTGTATTTGAAATGATAAAAGAAATCCTGATCACTTCTGTTTTTGATGATGAAAAACGTCTGTATGAGATTATTGCAAGAATGAAATCCAGATTGCAGATGGGACTTGCACAGGCAGGTCACAGCACTGCAGTCAAGCGTGCGCTGTCTTATTTTTCTGCAAATGCATATTATCAGGAACAGATTGCAGGTGTTGAGTTCTATAAAGTCATTGATGGGCTGGAAAGCAATTTTGAAGCAAAAAAAGGCGAATTAATTTCCAATCTTAAGACTTTAATGAAGCTGATTTTCAGAGAAGAAAATCTTACTGTCAGTTGTACCGCAGATGAAGAAGGCTGTAACTTAGTGGAAAAAGAACTTCCATCCTTTAAAAAATGTCTGTTTGATGAACCGGCTGAAGATACGGTATGCACACCCATTTATGAAGTGAAAAACGAAGGCTTTAAAACATCCGGACAGGTACAGTATGTTGCGACTGCCGGAAACTTCAGAGAACAGGGATTTGAGTATACCGGATGCCTGAAAATTTTAAAAGTCATGTTAAGCTATGAATATCTCTGGATGAATGTTCGAGTAAAAGGTGGAGCTTATGGCTGTATGAGTGATTTTAAGACAAGTGGAGACAGCTATCTGGTGTCTTACAGGGACCCGAATTTGAAAAAAACGCTGGAAGTATTTGAACATACTGCAGATTATATCCGTAACTTTGATGCAGATGAAAGAGAAATGACAAAATATGTGATTGGAACAATCAGTGATCTTGATGTACCGATGACTCCGGCAACCAAAGGTTCCGTCTCTTTAAATGCATGGTTCAGCAATGTGACGGAAGAAGAGTTAAAGAAAGAGCGGATGGAAATTTTAAATGCAACCGTAGAAGATATCCGTGCACTTGCAGAACTTGTAGACTGCGTCGTAAAACAGCAGAGAATCTGTGTCGTTGGAAGCGAAGAAAAAATTGAACAGGAGAAAGACCTCTTTAAGACAGTAGAGCATTTATTGTAATATCGGCTGAAAACGGTAGAGAGAACGATAGAGAGACCGAAATAGGCTGAGAAAAATAGAAAGAAAAAAGGACAGTGAAATGAGAGAAGATTATAAATCAGGCTTTGTCGCAATTATCGGACGTCCGAATGTAGGAAAATCGACATTGATGAATCATCTGATTGGTCAGAAGATTGCAATTACTTCGAGAAAAGCGCAGACAACAAGAAATAAAATTCAGACGGTGTATACCTGTGAACGTGGACAGATTGTATTTTTAGATACACCGGGAATTCATAAAGCAAAAAATAAATTAGGCGAGTACATGGTAAATGTAGCGAGCGTACGTTTAAAGATGCAGATGTGATTTTATGGCTGGTTGAACCCGGAACACAGGTTGGGCCAGGAGACCGTCACATTGCAGAGCAGTTAAAAAACTGCAAATTGCCGGTGATTCTGGTCATCAATAAAGTAGATACAGTAAAGAAAGAAGAAGTGGCAGGTTTTATCGAAACTTATAGAAAATTAATCGATTTTGCAGATATTGTTCCGGCTTCTGCACTGCGCGCCCAGAATCTGGATACGGTAATTGACTGCATTTTTAAATATTTGCCTTATGGACCACAGTTTTATGATGAAGATACGATTACAGACCAGCCTCAGCGTCAGATTGTGGCAGAATTGATTCGTGAAAAGGCACTGCGTACCCTCGATGAAGAAATTCCACATGGAATTGCAGTTACAATTGATACAATGAAGGAACGCCCGGACGGAAGAATTGTGGATATTGAAGCAACGATTATTTGTGAACGGGATTCTCACAAAGGAATTATTATTGGAAAACAGGGGGCAATGCTTAAGAAAATCGGCAGTGCAGCACGCTTTGAAATTGAGCGCATGTTAGAACAGAAAGTAAATCTGAAACTCTGGGTAAAGGTAAAAAAAGACTGGAGAGACAGTGATTACCTTATTAAGAATTTTGGATACGATAAAAAAGAAATATGACAGAAGCAAGAGAAGTAACCGGTATGGTGCTTTTGGCAGCACCGGTTGGAGATTTTGATAAGAGACTGGTGCTGTTAACCAGAGAATATGGAAAAATAACAGTTTTTGCAAGAGGAGCCAGAAAGCCAAACAGTGCATTTCTGGCCGTTGCAAATCCCTTTGTATTTGGAACGTTTTTTATCTATGAGGGAAGAACCAGCTACCAGTTAAAATCAGCAAGGATAAAAAATTATTTTACTGAACTTGCCAAAAAGCAGCCAGGGTCTATTACGGATTTTATTTTCTGGAACTTGCGTCCTATTATTATCGGGAATACATGGATGCGACAGAGATGTTAAATCTTTTGTATGTGACACTTCGTGCACTTACAGTAGGAAAAATGGATAATCGGCTTATCCGGTGCGTCTTTGAACTTCGTGCGGTTTTGCTTAATGGAGAATGTCCGGATTTCTTTTCCTGTCAGGAGTGTTGTAATTCGGAACAGCTTTTCTGGTTTTATCCGGCAAAATCAGGGGTAGTCTGCGAGTCCTGTCACAAAAAGACAAAGGGATATGCCATCAAGATGGATGCCTCGGTTTTGTATACCGTCCAATATATTGTAACTTCAAAGCTTCAAAAATTATATACATTTACAGTAACCGAAGAAGTGCTGGAGACCCTTTGCAAAATGATGAAGGAGTACATGAAAGGACAGGTGGACAGGGAGTTGAAGAGTCTTGAAGTTTTGCGGGTTATGGAGTGGTAGCAAAAGAACACGCTTTACAACAGGGATTTTTATGGGTATAATACAATTTACAGGTTTTTCATTTTAAATGAAAATGATTTAAAAAAGCAAAAGAGATAAGGAGAGTATTGTAAAATGGAAAAAACGATGGAAAAATCGTAGCACTCGCTAAATCCAGAGGTTTTGTATATCCGGGTTCCGAAATTTACGGTGGCCTTGCTAATACATGGGATTATGGTAATCTCGGGGTTGAGTTAAAAAACAATGTAAAAAAAGCATGGTGGAAAAAATTCATTCAGGAAAGTCCATATAATGTTGGCGTAGACTGTGCAATTTTAATGAACCCTCAGACATGGGTTGCATCTGGACATCTTGGTGGATTCTCTGACCCGTTAATGGATTGTAAAGAGTGTCATGAACGTTTCCGTGCAGATAAAATCATTGAAGACTTCTGTCAGGAAAATGGAATTGCATTAGAAGGAAGTGTAGATGCATGGACTCAGGAACAGATGAAATCCTTCATTGATGAACATCAGATTCCATGCCCAACTTGTGGAAAACATAATTTCACAGATATCCGTCAGTTCAACCTGATGTTTAAAACCTTCCAGGGTGTAACAGAAGATGCCAAAAATACGGTGTATTTAAGACCGGAAACTGCACAGGGTATCTTTGTAAACTTTAAAAATGTACAGAGAACTTCCAGAAAGAAATTACCATTTGGTATTGGACAGATTGGTAAATCTTTTCGTAACGAAATCACACCGGGTAACTTTACATTCCGTACCCGTGAATTTGAGCAGATGGAACTGGAATTCTTCTGTAAACCAGATACAGACCTGGAATGGTTTGCTTACTGGAAACAGTTCTGCCTTGACTGGCTGTACAGCTTGGATTAAAAGACGAAGAGGTTCGTTATCGTGACCACGACAAAGAAGAATTAAGCTTCTACAGTAAAGCAACGACAGACGTAGAATTCCTCTTCCCATTCGGATGGGGCGAACTGTGGGGAATTGCTGACAGAACAGATTATGACTTAACTCAGCATCAGAATGTATCAGGACAGGATTTGACTTACTTTGATGATGAGGCAAATGAAAAATACATCCCTTATGTTATTGAACCTTCACTGGGTGCAGACCGTATGGTGCTTGCATTCTTATGCAGTGCTTATGATGAAGAAGTATTAGATGCTGAAAAAATGATGTTCGTACCGTACTTCATTTCCATCCGGCATTAGCACCTGTAAAAATCGGTGTACTTCCACTTTCAAAGAAATTAAATGAAGGTGCATTAAAAGTATTTGAAGGACTGGCAAAACAGTACAACTGTGAATTTGATGACAGAGGAAACATCGGAAAACGCTATCGTCGCCAGGATGAAATCGGAACTCCGTTCTGTGTTACTTATGATTTTGAGTCTGAGAACGATGGTGCAGTAACCGTACGTGACCGTGACACAATGGAACAGGAAAGAATTAAAATCGAAGACTTAAAAGCTTACTTTGAAAAGAAATTTGAATTTTAATTAAGCGTATCTAAAAAGAAGAGAAACTCTGCTTAAAGCAGGGTTTCTTTTTGGTTTAAACGCAAGAAAATGTTGTATAAAAACTACAAAAAACTACAAAATTAGCAAAATAACTGTGCGAAATCCCTATAAATTTCTTGCGAAAAAGAAAAAGATTTGCTATAATAGACAGCAACAGCAGAATTTGACCAGAGGAGGAAAACAAGATGGCAAAAAAAAGAAATATCATTGTAGGTCAGTCGGGCGGTCCTACATCTGTAATCAATTCAAGCCTTGCAGGAGTCTATAAAAATGCAATTGAGAGGGGATTTGACAAAGTATATGGCATGCTGCACGGAATTCAGGGACTTTTAGATGAACAATACGTGGATTTATCAACACAGATTCATACAGAACTGGATATTGAACTGTTAAAGAGAACTCCGTCAGCATTTTTAGGCTCATGCCGTTTTAAACTGCCGGAAATCCATGAAGATAAAGCAATTTATGAAAAAATTTTTTCGATTTTAAATAAACTCAATATTGATGCTTTTATTTATATCGGTAGGCAACGATTCGATGGATACGATTAAAAAATTATCGGATTATGCTATTTTGACCGGACAGAGCCAGAAATTTTTAGGTGTTCCAAAAACGATTGATAATGACCTTGCACTGACAGACCATACACCAGGATTTGGAAGTGCCGCAAAATACATAGGAGCATCCACAAAAGAAGTGATTCGTGATGCAAGCGGACTGACCTACAAGAAAAACATGGTTACTATTATGGAAATCATGGGAAGAAATGCAGGCTGGCTGACCGGAGCAACAGCGCTGGCAAAAGCAGAAGACTGTGACGGACCGGATTTGATTTACTTGCCGGAAGTACCTTTTGATATTAAAAAATTTTTGGAAAAAGTAAAAGAGCTGCTTGAAAAACAAACTTCTGTTGTAATTGCAGTTTCGGAAGGAATCAAGCTTGCAGATGGTCGTTATGTGTGTGAGCTTGGAAGTTCCGGTGATTATGTCGATGCATTTGGTCATAAACAGTTGCAGGGAACAGCCACGTATCTGGCAAACTTTCTTGCAGCAGAGTGTGGATGCAAGACAAGAGCAGTAGAACTTTCTACCTTGCAAAGAAGTGCGTCTCATATGGCCTCCAGAGTGGATATTGATGAGGCATTTATGGTTGGAGGTGCAGCCGTAAAAGCAGCCGATGAAGGAGACACCGGAAAGATGGTAGTCATTGACCGTGTTTCAGATGACCCATATATGAGTGCAACCGGTATTTATGACGTGCACCGCATTGCAAATGAGGAAAAATTAGTGCCTAGAAATTGGATGAATCGTGATGCCACTTATGTGACAAAAGACTTCATAGATTATGTAAAACCGTTGATTCAGGCGACTATCAGCCGATTATGGTAAATGGTCTGCCAAGACATCTGGTGCTTCGCTTAAAAAAAGGCAATAAAAGGGGATAAAATGTAATATTTTTTTCCATTTTACTTGACTAATAATCGTCAAATGATTAAAATAGTTAGTGTGTGAGCTTAGGCTGACACAGCGCGGTGAAAAGAAGCAATTCGATTCATCGTATATCTCACTTTTTAGGAGGAATGTTCAAATGGCAAAATGGGTTTATATGTTCACAGAAGGTAATGCAACCATGAGAAACCTGCTTGGTGGAAAAGGTGCAAACCTTGCTGAAATGACAAACCTGGGTCTTCCGGTACCACAGGGCTTCACAATTACAACAGAAGCTTGTACACAGTACTATGAAGATGGTAGAAAAATCAATGACGAAATTATGGAGCAGATTATGGAATCCATCACAAAGATGGAAGAAATTACCGGTAAAAAATTCGGTGATAAAGAAAATCCACTTCTTGTTTCCGTTCGTTCCGGTGCGAGAGCATCTATGCCAGGTATGATGGATACTATCCTGAACCTTGGTTTAAATGAAGAAGTAGTAGAAGTATTAGCTGAAAAATCCGGCAATGCTCGTTGGGCTTGGGACTGCTACAGAAGATTCATTCAGATGTACTCTGATGTAGTTATGGAAGTAGGTAAAAAATACTTTGAAGAACTTATCGATAAAATGAAAGCTGACAGAGGCGTAAAACAGGACGTTGAGCTGACAGCAGAAGATTTAAAAGAACTGGCAGAACAGTTTAAAGCTGAATATAAAGAAAAAATCGGCGCTGACTTCCCAACTGATCCGAAGGAACAGTTAATGGGTGCTATCAAAGCCGTATTCCGTTCATGGGATAACCCACGTGCAAATGTATATCGTCGTGACAACGATATCCCATATTCCTGGGGAACAGCTGTTAACGTACAGATGATGGCATTTGGTAACATGGGTGATGACTGTGGTACAGGTGTTGCATTTACTCGTGACCCGGCTACAGGAAATAACGGACTGTTTGGTGAATTCCTTACAAATGCTCAGGGTGAAGACGTTGTTGCCGGTGTTCGTACACCTATGCACATTTCCGAAATGGAACAGAAATTCCCAGAAGCATTCAAACAGTTCAAAGAAGTTTGCAAAACTCTGGAAAATCACTACAGAGACATGCAGGATATGGAGTTTACTGTAGAACATGGTAAACTGTACATGCTGCAGACACGTAATGGTAAGAGAACAGCTCAGGCTGCTTTAAAAATCGCTTGTGACCTTGTTGACGAGGGAATGAGAACAGAAGAAGAAGCAGTAGCTATGATCGACCCACGTAACTTAGATACTCTGCTTCACCCACAGTTTGATGCTGCTGCATTAAAAGCTGCTGAACCAGTTGCAAAAGCACTTGGTGCATCACCGGGAGCTGCTTGCGGTAAAGTTGTATTTACAGCAGATGACGCTGTAGCTTGGGCTGCAAGAGGAGAAAAAGTTGTTCTTGTTCGTCTTGAAACATCACCGGAAGATATCACAGGTATGAAATCTGCTCAGGGTATCTTAACTGTTCGTGGTGGTATGACATCTCACGCAGCAGTAGTTGCCCGTGGTATGGGTACTTGCTGTGTATCCGGTTGTGGCGATATCACAATGGATGAAGAAAACAAGAAATTTACATTAGCTGGTAAAGAATACCATGAAGGAGATTTCATTTCTCTGGATGGTTCTACAGGTAACATCTATGATGGCGTAATCGCAACTGTTGATGCAACAATCGCAGGCGAATTCGGCAGAATCATGGGATGGGCTGATAAATACAGAACAATGAAAGTTCGTACAAATGCAGATACTCCTGCAGATGCTAAAAAAGCTCGCGAACTTGGCGCAGAAGGTATTGGTCTTTGCCGTACAGAGCATATGTTCTTCGAAGGCAACAGAATTGATGCATTCCGTGAAATGATTTGTTCTGAAACAGTAGAAGAAAGAGAAGCTGCACTTGCTAAAATCCTTCCGGAACAGCAGGGTGACTTCGAAAAATTATATGAAGCACTGGAAGGTAACCCAGTTACAATCCGTTTCTTAGACCCACCGCTTCATGAATTCGTTCCAACAGAAGAAGAAGACATCAAAAAACTTGCTGATGCTCAGGGTAAAACTGTTGAACAGATTAAAGCAATCATCGATTCTCTGCATGAGTTCAACCCAATGATGGGACATCGTGGATGCCGTCTTGCTGTAACTTATCCAGAAATCGCTAAAATGCAGACAAGCGCTGTTATCCGTGCAGCAATCAATGTGAAAAATGCTCATCCGGATTGGAATGTAAAACCGGAAATCATGATTCCACTTGTTGGAGATATCAAAGAGCTTAAATATGTTAAGAAATTCGTAGTAGAGACAGCAGATGCAGAAATCAAAGCTGCAGGTTCTGACCTTGAATATGAAGTTGGTACTATGATCGAAATCCCAAGAGCTGCTCTTACAGCTGATGATATCGCTAAAGAAGCTGATTTCTTCTGCTTCGGTACAAACGACTTAACACAGATGACTTACGGCTTCTCACGTGATGATGCCGGTAAATTCTTAGATGCTTACTATGACGCTAAAATCTTTGAAAATGACCCATTTGCAAAACTGGATCAGACAGGCGTTGGTAAACTTATGGATATGGCTATCAAACTTGGTAAACCGGTTAATCCAAACCTTCATGTTGGTATCTGTGGAGAACACGGTGGAGACCCATCTTCCGTAGAATTCTGCAACAAACTTGGTCTGGATTATGTTTCCTGCTCACCATTCCGTGTACCGATTGCAAGACTGGCAGCAGCTCAGGCAGCAATCGCTGAAAAAAATGCATAATTTGTTCATGTAATAACATGATAAAAGCATAAAAAATGACCTTGGAGGTCTGAAGTAATTCAGGTCTTCAAGGTTTTTTGTTTTAAAAAGAAAAATCAAAAAAGAAAGGAATAGATATATTTTATGACACAGGAATCACAACAGCCACATAAAAGAAGAGTACGCTATAAAGGAAAATATCCGAAAAAATTTGAGGAAAAATATAAAGAATTACAGCCTGAAAAATATCAGGACACGATTGCACATGTCATCCAAAAAGGAAATACACCGGCTGGTATGCATATTTCGATTATGGTAAAAGAAATCCTTGATTTTTTGGAGATTAAACCGGGACAAACAGGATTTGATGCTACACTTGGATATGGTGGTCATACCAAAGCAATGCTGGAGTGCTTAAAGGGAGAGGGGCATATCTATGCGACAGATGTCGACCATGAAGAAGCTGCAAAGACAAAAAAACGATTAGAAGAAGCGGGATTTGGTGAGGATATGTTAACCATTAAGCTTCAGAATTTCTGTACGATTGATGAAATTGCAAAAGAAGTTGGAGGCTTTGACTTTTTGCTTGCTGATCTTGGAGTCTCTTCGATGCAGATTGACAATCCAAAGCGTGGTTTTTCTTTTAAGGTAGATGGACCTCTGGATTTGCGCCTGAATCAGGAGACAGGAATCAGTGCGGCAGAACGCTTGAAGACAATTACAAAAGAGGAGCTTGCCGGTATGCTCTATGAAAATTCGGATGAGCCATACTGTGAAGAACTGGCAAAAGCGATTACCGACGAAATCCGAAAAGGAAATGCGATTGATACGACAACAAAATTGCGGGAAATCATTGGAAAGACTTTGGATTTTCTTCCGGAAAAAGAAAAG
>ENA-OQCN01000711-OQCN01000711.1-human-gut-metagenome-genome-assembly--contig:-NODE-711-length-17578-cov-3.844135_pt1 | contig 17578 bp, 21 predicted proteins | sample MGYA00242497_ERZ504576 | MGnify/ENA primary metagenome ERZ504576 (study PRJEB26092, sample SAMD00036296) | human gut metagenome | host: Homo sapiens | study: EMG produced TPA metagenomics assembly of... | reverse complement strand
TCCTCCAGGTAGCCTTCCAGTGAAGCATCCTCGCCGTGCTGGTCGCAGTAGTTTTTGACGTTGTTGACCAGCTGGCCCAGGTTCTGCAGACGGTCTGCCGCATCCTCATGGCCCTTGGCCGCATCGGCTTCCAGCATGGCCTTGTAGCCGGTCACCTCAATGACATCCTGGGCAAATTCGTCCAGTGTCCTGGTTTCCAGCGATTCCTGCAGTTTTTCGTAGATCTGCCAGAATTTCAGCAGCGGCATGATGGCACGGCTGAGTTTGGCGTATGCATCCGCGTGGGAGATGACTTCCAGCATACTGATTCCCTGCTGGGCGGCAAGGTCAGCGATCACATCGACGGTGGTGTTGCCGATCTTCCGGGCAGGCTCGTTGATGATGCGGCGCAGGCGCACATCATCCCGGGCGTTCGCACGATGGACATATAGGAGTGGATGTCCTTGACCTCTTTGCGGTCATTGAAGCGCTGGCCGCCCACGATCTTATGGGGAATGCCCGCGCGGGTAAAGTAGCTTTCGATGGGGGCCGACTGGGCATTCATACGGTAGAGCACCGCATGGTCCGCCAGATGCCCGCCCTCTTTCAGGTGCTCACCGATGACATCCGCAATGTGCATGGCTTCGTCCTGCTCATTCTCGGCAGTGTAGACCTGCACCTTGTCGCCCTCGTCGTTCCGGGTCCACAGGGTCTTGCCCTTGCGCTCGGTGTTGTGCTGGATGACGCAGTTGGCAGCATTCAGGATATTGGAGGTGGAGCGGTAATTCTGCTCCAGACGGATGGTCTTGGTGCCGGGGAAGATGCGCTCAAAGTTCAGAATGTTCTCAATGGTGGCACCGCGGAAACGGTAGATGCTCTGGTCATCGTCACCGACAACGCAGATATTCTTTTCCGGGCCGGTGAGCAGGCTGACCAGCCGGAACTGGGCCACGCTGGTATCCTGATACTCGTCCACCAGCAGGTAGCGGTACTTGTTCTGGTAGAACTCCCGCACATCCTCGTGCTCCGCCAGCAGCTGCACGGTCTGGTAGATCAGGTCGTCGAAGTCGAAGGCTCCTGCCTCCCTGAGCTTTTTTTCGTAGGCGGCGTAGACTTTGGCGGCAATGGCTCCCTTGGTGTCCCGGGCCGGGGTGCGCAGCGCCTCCTCCGGGCTGACCAGCTGATCCTTCCAGCGGCTCATCTGGTTGATGGCGCTCTTGATCGGGAAGAACTTATCGTCGATGCTCAGTTCCTTATAAACCGCCTTCATCACCCGCTGGGAGTCATCGGTATCATAGATGGTAAAGCTGCGGGGGTAGCCGATGGATTCTGCCCAGCGGCGCAGGATGCGCACACAGGCCGAGTGGAAGGTGGAGGCAAACACCTCGTCCCCCTCTTCGCCGCCCAGCATATTGCGCAGGCGCTCTTTCAGCTCCCCTGCCGCCTTGTTGGTAAAGGTGATGGCCATCACGTTCCAACTGCGGACAGCGTTCTGCCGCAGCATCCCGTCCAGCCAGGCGGGCGCGTCGGTGCCGGTCATAATTGCCGTTTTCAGGGCCTTGATGTCCTCTTCGGTCACCTCACGGGGGGTCCAGCTGGAACCGTGGGCCGAGCCAAACCGGATCAGGTTTGCAATGCGGTTGACCAGAACAGTGGTCTTGCCGCTGCCTGCACCGGCCAGAATGAGCAGCGGGCCGTCGGTAGTAAATACCGCCTGCCGCTGCATATCGTTCAGGCGGCCAAACTGCTTTTCAATATAGGTATCGCGCAGAGCGCAGAATTCCTGTTGGAGACTTGCTGCCATTGTTTCACCTGTTCTTCTATAAAATCACTTACTTTATAAGTATATCACAATTCAAGAGGGTTGTACATAAAAAAACCGCCCTTCCTGTACAGCACAGGAGGGGCGGCAGTGTTCAGATAAAGCTTAGCCGAAGATGTTGATCAGGATACCGGCAGCAACAGCGGAGCCGATAACGCCAGCGACGTTGGGGCCCATGGCGTGCATCAGCAGGAAGTTGGAGGGGTTCTCACTCTGGCCGACCTTCTGAGAAACACGGGCGGCCATGGGAACAGCGGAAACACCAGCAGAGCCGATCAGGGGGTTGACCTGACCGCCGGTCAGGGCGTACATCACCTTGCCGCACAGAACGCCTGCAGCGGTACCAAAGGAGAAGGCGATCAGACCCAGCACGATGATGAACAGGGTGCGGCTGTTCAGGAAGGTGTTTGCAGAGGTGGTGCAGCCAACAGACAGAGCCAGGAAAATGGTGATGATGTTCATCAGTTCATTGCCGGCAGTCTTCTGGATACGATCCACAACACCGGACTCCTTCATCAGGTTGCCCAGCATCAGCATACCGACCAGAACGGCAGCATCGGGAACGATCAGAGAAACAATGATGGTGACCATGATGGGGAAGATGATCCTCTCGGTCTTGGACACGGTGCGCAGCTGCTTCATCACGACTGTGCGCTCTTTCTTGGTGGTGAGCGCCTTCATAATGGGCGGCTGGATCACGGGCACCAGAGCCATGTAGCTGTACGCCGCAACAGCGATGCTGCCCAGCAGCTCAGGTGCCAGACGGGAGGTAACAAAGATGGCAGTAGGGCCGTCTGCACCGCCGATGATGGAGATTGCAGCGGACTGCTTCTGGGTGAAATCCACAATGCCGGTAGCAGCCAGCAGACGAGCGCCCATGTAAGTGCCAAAGATACCGAACTGAGCGGCAGCGCCCAGCAGCAGGCTCTTGGGGTTGGAGATCAGGGGGCAAAGTCGGTCATGGTGCCAATGCCCAGGAAGATCAGCGGGGGGTAAATGCCCAGCTTGACACCCATATAAAGCATATCGGCCAGACCACCGTTGTTCAGGATCTCGATCCACATCGGGTGCTCGAGACCATCACCAACGAAGTACTGCATGTGGATAATGCCGCTGCCGGGCAGGTTGGCAAGGATCATGCCAAATGCCATGGGCAGCAGGATCAGGGGCTCAAATTCCTTCACGATGGCCAGGTACAGCAGGAAGCAGCCCACGCAGATCATGATCGCGTAGAGGTAGCCGCCCGGCTCACCGAACCGTGCAAAGCCGGAACTCTGGAAAATACCGACCAGAGTATCGATAAACTGTGTCATGTTTTTCCTCCTGTGTTAAAAAGGTGCGGTGGTGTCGTTGACACCAGCCTTGCTCCAGCCATTTGCAGCACGGCGCACGGCCTTCAGGGTGTACTTGCCATTGCCCATGGCATGGATGGCAGCCATAATTGCGGCAACCACATCGCCGGGAATGCCTTCCTCCACCACAGGGGCAGGAGCAGCCTGCTGTACGGGGGCAGCGGGCTTTGCGGCAGCCTTGGGAGCAGCAGGCTCCTTGGCTGCCTTCTTCTTGGCGGCCATACCGTCGAAGATCTTGCCTTCCAGCATGATGATGAGCATCAGCAGGACGAGGATGGCAAACACCAGCACGATACCGGTAATGGTGATAACCACATCAGAACCCAGATTCATGGTCTTCCTCCTAATAATAATTTACTCCGCACTCCGGAGCAGCCCCGGCGCGCAAAAAGCGATTTGAAAATATTATACAATATTTCCCGACCCGATTCAACAAGTATGAACAAAATTTTGTTGCAACTTTTCCAATTTCTTAACAAGCCGGGTCAGGGCCCCGGTTAACGGCGGCCCATGCGGGGGGTCGCATCCAGGAAGCCGGTCTCCAGCTTATCGTTCAGGCCCAGGCTCATGGCGGTGCCCAACGCCACGCAGTTCACGGGATCGGGCGAGACGGTCACATCCACCTTGAGTTCCTGGCTCAGGTATTCGGGCAGGCCGTGCAGCTGTGCGCCGCCGCCGGTCAGCACCACACCATTGCGGAAGATATCGCCTGCCAGCTCGGGCGGGGTCTTTTCCAGCACCTGATGGGCAGCAGTGCCGATCTGCTCACTCAGCATCATCACAGGCTCGTAGAGGTCGCTGGTGGAAACATTCACCTTGATGGGCAGGCCGGTCAGCAGGCTGCGGCCCTTCACCTCCATCGTCTCGTCAAAATCAGCCTTCTGAGGGCAGCAGGCGACATTCTTTTTCAGCTGCTCTGCGGTACGCTGGCCGATGGCAATGCTGAACTTGTTGCGGACATGCTTCAGGATCTCGTCATCATAGTGGTTGCCCGCCACACGGACACTGGTGGCCTTGACCTTGCCGCCCAGAGACAGGACAGCGATATCGGTGGTGCCGCCGCCGATATCAATGATCATCCGGCCATCGGGCTGGGTGATGTCGATGCCGGAACCCAGTGCAGCGGCAATGGGCTCATCGATCAGGTAGACCTGACGGGCACCGGCGGCCATCACGGCCTCCACCACGGCATCACTCTCAATGCCGGTGATGGCAGCGGGCACGCAGACAGCCACCCGGGGCTTGACCATGTGGGAGCTGTACACCTGATTCACAAACCGGCAGATCAACTCCCGGGTCATGGTGTGGTCGCTGATGACACCGTCCTTCAGCGGGAAAATGGCGGAAATATAGTTGGGGGTGCGGCCTACCATGGCCAGGGCCTTGTCGCCCACCTCCAGCACGGAGTTCTTGCGGGTATCCATTGCCACCACGCTGGGCTGGTTGAGCACGACCCCCTGCCCTGCCTGTGCAATGATAATGGTCGTTGTGCCCAGATCGATGCCGATGTCATTCTGTGCCATAATGAAACGTTCCTTTCTCTGCTCCCCTGTTTTCTATCGTAAATGCCCGTTCGGGCGGGAAATCAAATCAATTTATATTGTAACATAAGCCAGTAAAAAAGTATAGACCAAACCTCGCCGTCCTCCCTGTGGGATGCCGTCCTTCACTCTGCCGCCATCTGTTCCGGCGGCAGATTCTCTTTCAGCAATTCGCACAGGCCGCTGTACCGCAGGTTCTGCCGGACATTGGACATCATCCGGTTCACCACGTCCCGCCGCCCGGCCACGATGCACAATTTACGGGCGCGGGTCACGCCGGTGTAGAAGAGGTTGCGGTAGCAGAGTCTTGGCGGCACCTGCGCCACCGGCAGCACCACCGCCGGGAACTCGCTGCCCTGGCTCTTGTGCACCGTGATGGCGTAGGCGATCTCCAGCTCGTTCAGGTTTTCCGCCGGGTAAAGCAGGCGGCGGTCATCCATCCGCACCACCATGGAGCGGTCGCGCATGTTGATGGATTCCACAATGCCGATATCACCGTTATAGCTCCCACGCCCTGCTCCCCGCCAATGCGGTTCCAGACGATCTCGTAGTTGTTCCGCACCTGCATCACCTTATCGCCCACCCGGAACACCCGGGAGGCGCTCTGGAGCTGGGGTTTGCCCTTCTGCTCCGGGTTGAGCAGGTTCTGCAATTCCACATTCAGCGCCTGGGTGCCGGTGGGTCCCAGCTTGGTGGGGCAGAGCACCTGAATGTCCCGGACAGGGTCAAAGCCATAGCTCCGGGGCAGACGGGTGGTGACAAGATCGCACACCAGTTTCTGTGCCGCATCGCCGTCCGATTCCAGAAAGAAGAAATCGTCTGTCTTGCCGCCCTTCTGCAGCGGCTCACTGCTGATGATATGGTGGGCGTTCTCCACAATAAGGCTGCGTCTGGCCTGCCGGAAGATCTCGTTCAGGCAGACGGTGGGCACCAGTCCGGAGCGGATGACCTCCCCCAGAATGTTGCCGGGCCCCACGCTGGGCAGCTGGTCGGCATCGCCCACCATAATAATGCGGCAGCTGTACCGCAGGGCTGCAATGAGCGCCTGAAACAGCTTCACATCCACCATACTCATCTCATCCAGAATGACCACATCGCATTTGAGCAGGTTCTTGTCATTGTGGATGAAGCTGACCACGCCGCCGGAGTAGTCCACCTCCAGCAGGCGGTGGATGGTAGAGGCCTTGCGGCCGGTCAGTTCACTCAGCCGTTTGGCCGCACGGCCCGTGGGAGCACAAAGTGCCACCCGGTCTGCCTGATGTTCCAGCAGCTGCAGGATGGCGTTGACCGTAGTGGTCTTACCGGTGCCGGGGCCGCCGGTCAGCACAAGGCAGTTTTCGGTCATGGCCTTGCGGATGGCTTCCCGCTGCAGGGGCGCATAGGCAAACCCCTGGGTCAGCTCCAGCACCTGGATGTTTTTATCAAGGTCCCGCACCGTCTGCTTTTCCCGCTTCGCCAGCAGGGCCAGCCGGTCTGCAATGGCCTGTTCTGCTTCCAGCAGGTCAGGCAGATAGATATACGGCACCGCCTCCAGCATCTTTACGCCCAGCTGCCCGGTCTCGATGCAGTGGTCCAGCGCGCGGGCCAATTTCTCGGGCGGCTGCTGGATGAAGTGGGATGCCGTGTCAAGCAGCTGCGCACGGGGCAGACAGGTGTGGCCGTTGCCCGCGTTGTGGCGCAGGGTGCGCAGAAGCGCTGCTTCCAGCCGCTGGGTGCAGTCCCCTTCCATGTGGTAATACTGTGCAATGCTGTCGGCATGGCGGAAATCCAGCTGCAGGGGTTCCCCACAGAGCAGATAAGGGTTCTGGGAGATGGCCTGCATGGCACTGGGGCCAAAGACGCGGAACACCTCCATGGCGCGGCGGGGGCTGATCTCGAACTGGGCCAGATAGGCGATCAGCTCCCGCATTCCGAACATCCGCTTGAACTCCTGCTGGATGCGGTCGGCCTTGTCTGCCGAGATGCCGGGGATCAGGGTGAGCTGGGCGGGATCGTTGGCGATCACTTCCAGCGCCGCCGCGCCGAATTTGTCGATGATCTTATTGGCCGTGCGTGCCCCGATGTAAGGCAGAGAACCGCTGGCAAGGAAGGCGTACACTGCCTCCAGATCCTTCGGCATATCGGTCTCGCATTCCTGGGCGTGGAACTGGCGGCCATAGGTGGCGTGGTTCTCATATTTACCGCGGCAGACCACACTCTCGCCCGCATGGAGCTCGCCCACGATCCCGCACACCACGGTGACCGTGCCGCCCCCGGAAATTTCAAACACCGTGTAGCCGTTGTCCGGGTTCTCGTAGATAATGTCCTCCACCGTTCCCTCGATCTGTTCCAGCTCCATGCTCCTCACCCCCTTGTGACATAATTATTTATAGTATAATCGTTTTGGTGTTATTTGTAAAGGAATCGGGCAGGCCCTGCTCTATACAACCTCTCAGCTTTGGTGTCGCGTGAGGCTTTCCCTCTTCGCCAAGGCCTCCCCTACTAGGCAACAAAAGAGCCGCCCTTCTGCGGTTTCGCAAAAGAGCGGCTCAATTTTTACAAGTTTGCGTGCGGTCTTGCTTTTTCCTGTTTCAGCTTCCGGAACACAACGATATACGCCGGGATCAGGAAGAAGCAGGCAAAGAACCATGCCACCGGGTTTGCAATACAGGCGGCAAAATAGCCCCACAGCGGCACGAACAGGAAACCCACCATAGCACGGGCGATCATCTCTGCCACACCGGCAAACATGGCCAGGCTGGAATAACCCAGACCCTGAATGGTGTAGCGGTAAATGATAAGGACCGCCAGCGGGATATAGAACACGCTGTTCCAGAAGATGAAGCTCTGGGCGTTGGCCATGATCTCGGTCTGGCTGCTCTCAAGGAACAGGCCGATCAAAGCCTTATCCAGCACGCGCAGGATCAGGAAGGATGCCACGCTGTACACACAGCCGATGCCCAAGGCGGTGTTCACGCCCTTGTTCACACGGTTCAGGTCGTTGGCACCCATGTTCTGGCTGGCGTAGGTGGTCATGGCCGTGCCAATGCTCTCCAGCGGGACGGACAGGAACTGCGCCGCCTTGCCGCCTGCAGTCTGCGCTGCCACGATGTCGCTGCCCAGGCCATTGACCGCACCCTGCAGCACAACGGAACCGATGGCCGTGATGCTGCACTGCAGGCCCATGGGGATGCCCATGCCGCACAGCTTGACACAGTGCTGTCTGCTCAGGCGGCTTTCTTCTTTGTTCCAGCGCAGCTCATTATAATGCTTGAGGATGTACCACAGGCTGCCCAGACCGGCCACTGCCTGACTGAACACGGTGGCGAACGCCGCACCGAACACGCCCATCTTGAAGGTGATGATGCAAAGCAGGTCCAGCCCGATGTTCAGAAAGCTTGCCACCAGCAGGAAGTACAGGGGCCGCTTGCTGTCACCCAGAGCGCGCATCAGGGCGCTGGTCATGTTATACAGCAGAGTGAACGGGATGCCGATAAAGATGGTGCGGATGTAGATATCTGCCAGATCAATGATGTTGTCCGGGGTATTGGTCCAGACCAGAATGGAACGGGTCATGGCCACCGTGACCACGGTGAGCACTGCGGCAAAAAAGACACTCAGCCAGACGGCATTGGCGGTGTAGCGGCGCATCTCCACATAGTCTTTCGCCCCGAATGTCCATGAGATGGGGATGGAAAAACCGCAGGCAATGCCATTGACAAAGCCCAGCACCAGATAGTTCAGACCACCCACACTGCCGACCGCCGCCAGGCTTCCACGCCCACAAAGCGGCCCACGATGATGGTATCTGCCAGATTATAGAACTGCTGGAACAGGCTGCCCAGCATCAGCGGCACCGCAAAGGCAAGGATCAGCTTGAGCGGGCTGCCCTGCGTCATATCTTTCGTCATACGCACGTTCCTCCTTGGGAAAGCATCACAGACCTTATCACACGAATTTTTTCCGACAAAAAACGCCCTGCCGCGCAATGGGCAGGACGGTTTTTTGTTCATGTGGGTATTATATCAGGTTGTGATGAATTTTCAAGAGGCTTTTTCAAATTTCTCAGTGCTTCCCGGCCAGATGCATCAGCAGCTGGAACAAAACGCTCCAGAAACCCGTTCCGGCATTGCCCGAAGGCGGGGTCTCCTCATCCGGAACGCTCAGCGGCGGGTCATTCTGAATAGTGTGCGAGGAACTGTCTGGTACGCTCCTCCCGGGGGTGGTCGATGAGCTGTTTGGCCGGGCCCTCCTCCACGACCACGCCGCCATCCATGAACAGGATGCGGTCGGCCACATCGCGGGCAAAGTGCATCTCATGGGTAACAATGATCATCGTGGTCTTGCGGTCAGCAAGATCACGCAGGACCTTCAGCACCTCGCCGGTCAGCTCCGGGTCAAGGGCGCTGGTGGGCTCATCAAAGCAGAGGATATCCGGGTGAAGCGCCAGCGCGCGGGCAATGGCTACGCGCTGCTGCTGGCCGCCGGAGAGCTGATGCGGGTAGTGGCCGGCCCGCTCCGAAAGGCCCATCTGCGCCAGCAGCTCTCTTGCCTGCTGTTCCAGCTCCGCGTGGATGGCCTTTTTGTTTGCCTGATATTCCGGACGTTCCTTTGCCAGCAGTTCTCCTGCCAGCATCACGTTCTGCAAGGCCGTGTACTGCGGGAACAGGTTGAAGTTCTGGAACACCAGACCAAAGTGGAGCCGCTTTTTGCGGATCTCGCTTTCCTTCTGGGTGGCAGGGTCGGCGGCATCCCACATCGTCTCGCCGTTCACCTTGATCACACCCGTGTCAGGCCGTTCCAGAAAGTTCAGGCAGCGCAGCAGCGTCGTTTTGCCGGAACCGGACGAGCCGATGATCGCCAGCGCTTCCCCCTGCTCCAGATCCAGGGAGATGTCCTTCAACACATGGGTCTCGCCAAAATTTTTTCCGATACCGGAAGCTTCGAGCAACGCCATAATCTATCTGCCTCCTTAGCAGCGGAAATAATCGAGCTTTTTTTCAGCCCAGTTGAACAGGATGGTCAGCGCGCCCACAAACACCAGGAAGAAGAGCGCGGTGGAGAACAGCGGCCAGATCAGGCCCTTTGCGCTGTACTCCTTGGCCATCATAATGATCTCCTTATTGGCAATGGTGTTTGCCAGCGAGGTATCCTTGACCAGCGTGATGATCTCATTGCCCATGGGGGGCAGGATGCGCTTGACGACCTGAAGCAAGGTCACCTTGAAAAAGATCTGTGTTTTGGTCATGCCGAGCACCTGCCCGGCCTCAGTCTGCCCCTTGGGCACTGCTTCAATGCCGCCGCGGTAGATCTCAGAAAAATAGCAGGCATAGTTGATGGCAAAAGCCACCACCGCCGCCACCATCCGTCCGCCGGAGCCGGAGGGCCAGGGGTTGTTCATGCCCAGCAGGCCGGGGCCCAGATAGATCACGATGATCTGCAGCATCAGCGGGGTGCCGCGGATGATCCAGACAAAGGTCTTGACCAGCCCGGCCAGCGGCTTGCAGCGGCTCATGGAGCCAAACGAGACCACCAGCCCAGCGGCAGTGCAAACAGCAGTGTCAGGGCAAAGAGCTCACAATTGAGCAGGAACGCGCCGGACAGGCGCATAAGAATCACAGACACAAAAACACACCTTTTTTATTCAGAATCCATATTCCCCTTCCATCACAGCCGGTGAAAGTTCCCTCTGCTTAGGAGCCTTTCACGCATCGGCAACAAAAAGCCTCCCTCACCGAGGGAGGTTGCATCGCATCGCGATGACAGAAGGAGTTTTTCAACAAATTCAGTCAGCCAGTGCCAAATCGTACTTATCGGCCAGTGCCTGCATGGTACCATCGGCCTTCAGTGCATCAAAGGCCCCATCCACAGCGGCGGCAGCATCACTGCCCTTGCGGAATGCCACACCGTACTCCTCGGCGTTCAGCTCGTCCACGATCTTCAGATCGGCATAGTCAGTGCCCTCACCGATCATGCGTTGGCCAGGGTCAGGTCAAGTACAGCGGCATCGGCAGTGCCTGCGGCAACTTCCATCAGGCAGTCGGTCTGAACGCTCTTGGAAACGTAATCAGCCTGTGCCAGGTTCTCGTCTCCCTCAATGGCAGCCTCACCGGCGGAACCAGCCTCGGCGACCACGGTCTTACCCACCAGGTCAGCGGTAGAGGTATAATCGGTGCCATCTTTCACAACGACCACCTGTGCATTCTTTGCATAAGCCTTGGTGGCAGCGGTGTTCTGCATGATGTCATCGGTCAGGGTCATGCCGTTCCAGATGCAGTCGATACTCTTGGCATCCAGCTCCACGACCTTGGTATCCCAGTTGATCTCCACAAACTCCGGCTCCACACCCAGCTTTTCGCAGACAGCAGTGGCCAGCTCGGTATCAAAACCGGTGAAGTTGCCATCGGCATCGGTGTAGTTCATGGGTTCGTAAACGGTGTAGCCAATGACCAGCTTGCCCTTGCCCTTGATGTAATCCAGGTCGCTGCCTGCGGTCTGGGAAACGGCAGCACTGCCGGAAGCAGAGGCCGAAGCAGATGCGGCAGTGGAAGTGGAAGCGGCACCGCCGCAGGCGGCAAGGCTCAGTGCCATGGCACCGGCCAGGAATGCGGATACAAGACGTTTCATATACGGTTCCTCCCTCAGTGGCAAGCAGCTTCGTTTTATTGCTTTACCATGCTAAATTGCTAAACTGTGGTTATAGAATAGCGCGTTTTCTGCCATTTGGCAAGGGGGAAAACTGATTTTTCGCAGTTTGCTCAAATCCTTACCGCTTTATCACGGCAAAGCGGTCATTTTGACAAAACAAAAACGCCGCGTCGCAGCTGCCAGACGCGGCGAGATGTTTTTCTCTGAAAACGCAGCGGAATGCCACCGCCCCCTATCCGGGAGAGCCGGTGCGCGATTGCGAGACCGAAAAGTGCTTTCCTCCTCAGTTCAGGCATTCAGCGCCGCCTTTTGCAGATCGGTGATGTCAATGGTACACAGAGCCTTCAGGTCGGCATCGCCGCCGGAAAGCCCGGCGATCTCGGTGCGGGTCTTGCCCTTGAGGGCATCACAGAAGCCCTCGCTGTGCTCGTACCACTCCTTGCCCAGCGCCGACGCACCGCGCATCCCGTAGTCCTCACCCAGCTCCAGCTTGGTCTTGACGAGATCCGGGGCTGTCACACCGCCGTCCGACACCACCGTCAGGGCCGGCTCGGCCATATCCGCAATGGCGCTGGTCACGCGGCGGTTTGTATCGGTGGTCAGTGCCACGATGCTTACATCCACCTGCGCATTCACATCCTTGTCATCGGTAGCGGTAATGTCCGAAGTCCCGTTCACCGCTTCGATGCCCAACGCGGCCCTGTCGCCCTTGGCGGCACCCAGTGCCCTGGCATTGGCGCAGGCCCGGGTCACGGCATCCCGGTAGCGGTCCACTGCAATGGTGCACCCGCTCAGCAGGTCGGCATCCGTGGCCTTGCCATCCTCATCCACTTTGAGCATGGAGACCTGTTCCGGGGTCATGCCGATCAGGTAACTGGCAAAGGCATCCACCTGTTCCGCCCAGCCCTTTTTCAGAGAGGACACTGCCGCCAGCGGGTAATCGCCCCCCTTCTGCCGCTTGGTGCGCCAGTCGGTGGGCAGGGTCACATGGCCGGTGCTGTCCGCCGAAACAGACACTTCCAGCTCGTCCAGCAGAACACTCTCCAGTTTGCCCTCGCCATCCAGCAGGACAGCGGCCGCTGCCAGCTCAATTTTCCCTGCCCTGTCCTGATCGGTGGCCTCTGTCACCACACCCAGACCGGTTTTCCATGCCGCTGTCTGGGTCTGTGCGGAGGATGTGCCGCTGCTTCCGCTCATGCTGCCGGGGCTGCCCGACCCGGCGTTCGTTTTGCCGCAGGCGGTCAGCAGCAGCGCTGCCGCCATGGCACAGCTCCAAAGAGCCCGATGGTTCTGATTCATAGATACGCTCCCTTTCCACACGGCCCGTTGGGCCTTTGCCCCATAGTATGTCCAGAAGAACGTAAAATTACGCAGCCGACGGGAGTTCCAAAGCAAGTGTCCGCTGGGGTGGGACCTGTTGCCGCAGGCAATAGGGCGGGCGATGGAATGGCCCGTTTCACTTGCGTGGAAAAGCTCCCCGAGTGCTGCGCGCAGCCGCTTACATCAACGGACTCAGCAGCCGCAGCACGCTGTCCAGTGCTGTGCCCGGCAGATTGGTGCGGCAGTCGGAGCGCTGGACCTCCCGGCACTGCGGCAGGGTGCGCTCCACATCCTTCCGCAGGGCGGCGATCTGGCTGTTATGGAAGAGCAGTGTTCCGCATTCAAAGTGGAGGAACAAGCTCCGATAATCCATATTGATGCTGCCCACCACGGCGACACGGTCATCACTGACATAGCACTTGGCGTGGAGGAAACCGGGCGTGAATTCATAAATGCGCACACCCGCCCTGAGCAGGGGCAGATAGTAGGAACGGCTGAGCCGGAACACCAGCTTCTTATCCGGGATCCCGGGCAGGATGAGCCGCACGTCCACCCCGCGCTTGGCCGCATTTTTCAGAGCATCCAGCATCTCCTCGCCCACGGCCAGGTAGGGCGTATAGATATAAACATATCTCTGGGCCTGAGAGAGGATGTCCAGATAGACCGTCTCGGCCAGCGGTTCCTCGTCCAGCGGGCTGTCCGCGTAGGGCTGCACCACGCCATCCTGCACTGCGGGCAGGCGGGTGGGCGCAAAGGCGGTGTAATCGGTCTCCTGCGGGCGGAAGGCGTTCCATGCATTGAGGAACATCACGGTAAAGTTCCAGACAGCGGCACCCTCCAGACGGATGGCCGCATCCTTCCAGTAACCAAAGCGCTGCTCGGCATTGATATACTCATCCGCCAGATTCACGCCGCCGGTGTAGGCCACATTGCCGTCAACCACCACGATCTTGCGGTGGTCGCGGTGGTTCATCACCAGCGAGACCAGCGGCACCACCGTTGAAGGGGATGCAGCGGATATGCGCCTTCTCCATGCGGATGACAAAATCACTGGGCAAACCCAGCAGGCTGCCAAAATCATCGTAGATCAGCCGCACATCCACACCCTGAGCGGCCTTGCGGCGGAGGATCTGCTCCACGCCGTCCCACATTTGCCGGAACGAGGATAAAAAATTCCAGAAAGATAAATTTTTCCGCCTTGTCCAGATCCGCCAGCAGCTGGGGATACATCTCCTCCCCGCAGGAAAAGTAGTGAGCAGCGGTATCCCTCCAGGCCGGATACGGCCCGAACTTTGCCACATAGCGGCTCAGGTTCCGGCTGGAGATATCCAGCGCATCGGTCTGGCCCTCGGGCTGGGCAAGCTCGGTCTGATGGGCCTGTTCCACCTTCTGCATCCGCTCCCGCAGATACTTGGCGGGGGCCTTGTTGCCAAAAGCCAGATAAAGCGCGCCGCCCAGCAGGGGCAGAAGGCCGATCAGAACGATCCAGCCGATCTTATAAGCACTGTTTTCATCCTTGCGCACCAGATACAGCACGATCATGATGCTCAGCGCCTTCAGGACACCGTTCAGCCAGACCCGCCCCGCCGTGAACGACCAGAACGCCCAGAGCAGCCAGAGCACCTGTAGAGCCACCAGCACCACTGTGATCGTGACACGGTTGAAGATGCGGTTGAAAAACTTGACGATGGGCAATCTGAACATGTGGTATCCCTCCCCTGCCGCCCACGGCGATTTTTGATGCTGTTAGTATAGCGCAGAGCGGAAGATTTGCAAACAAAAAACGCCCACAACGGCTTTCCCCGCTATGAGCGCCTATTCAATCGTGGGCAGAATTTTTCCGAGGGCCGTTCGCTTATGCTTCCGCGTCCTCATAACCAACCAGCAGGCCGCCCAGCTCTGCATAATAGCTGCACAGACCGCCGCATTCGCTGATGTCCACCTTTGCTCCATCAAACACAGCCTTTACCATGTGCTTCAGGCGCTCGGCGGCGGCGGGATTGCCGCAGTGAGAGATATGGAGCCTGCCGTTGGTATAGCCGTGCTCCTTGAGTTCCAGCACGATGCGTTCCAGCGCACCATGCTCACCACGGGTCTTGCAGAGAACATCCAGCTCCCCGGCCTCACTTGCCTGTCCGATGACCCGGATGCCCAGCATCCGCGCCACAGCAGCAACGGCAGGCTTCACGCGGCCATTGCGGGCCAGATTGGCCAACGATTCCAGCGAGAAGAGCAGATGGGTGTGCTTGTGGTAGCGGAGCATCTCTTCACAGACCTCGTCAAACTCCTTGCCCTCAGCCAGCAGATCCCGCAGATGCTCGGCCAGCAGGCGCTGCTCCGGGCCGGTGGAAAGGCTGTCCAGCACGAACACCCGCTTGCCGGGGTTCTCCTGCTGGTATTCCTCGGCGGCCAGCTGGGCGGCATTGTAGCTGCCGGACAGAGTGCCCGTGATGGTGATGGCATACACCTCGTCGGCTCCCTCGTAGGCGGCCAGCCAGTCGCTGACGTTGGGGCAGGAGGTCGAGGTCTTGCCCTTATAGGTACGCAGGGTCTGGGCCATGCCCACGGCATCCATCGTGCCGTTGTCCAGATATTCGGCATCGTCGTGATGATCTTCAGGGGAACGCATTCAAAATCCACGCCCTGCAAGGTGTACAGGCTGGCGGAGGAATCCACAACAATCTTGGTGTTCATAAGCATTTATCTCCATTCCGGCGGCAGCGGATGCCGCAGTTTTTCCTGTTGTCTGAATCACTATATCAGCTTTTCAAAACCCTGTCAACTGTTTTATTGAATTATTTCAAAAGTTTTCAATTTCCTGTTGACCGCATTTCCAAAACATGGTATACTGTCCGCATGAAATTAGAATCAAACCGCCGCGTTGCGGCCTGCGCCGCAGGGTTTGCCCTGCCCCGGTATGCAGAACTCCCCACCGTAGGGCTTTATCTGGATCAGAGTGTACAGTTTGTCAACGGGTGTTTCCGCACATTTCAGGGGGTGGAGCTCACCGCTTCCATGGTGAGCAACTACGTTAAGAAAGGGATCATCAGCCACCCCATCAAAAAGAAGTATACCCGGGATCAGCTGGCCTGCCTGATCTACATCGTAGTTTCTAAAAATGTCCTGTCCATGGAAAACATCGACAGTCTGTTCAAGATGCAGCGGGCGCATTATACCTCCGCGCAGGCGTATGATACCTTTTGCGATGAGCTGGAGAACTACCTGCCCTATGTGTTCGGCCTGACCAAAAGCTTTTCCGAGCTGGAGCCGGATGTTGATGATGCACGCAAGCTCCTGCGCAGCACCATCATCTCGGCTGTGAACAAGATCTATCTGGACTGCGTTTTCACCGACCTGCGGCAGGAGCAGGCCCTCTGGCCCGATATCCTGCCGGATCTGGCGTAATAACAAAAAACGACCCTCTCTGTCACGCTTTGCGAAGCATTGACGGAGAGGGCCTTTTTCTTAAAATGTAAGTGCAGGGCTGATCTCATTGCGGCGCTGGGCCTGCACGATGCAGTCCTTTTCCGGCACGACACCTGCCGCACCCAGGGTGTTGAACATGGTCTGCAAAGCAAGCGCCGGGGTGTTATTCTCCTGCGAGAGATGGCAGAGGGCAAACTTCTTGCATCCCTCCTGGATCAGCTCCAGCAGCTTTGCCGAGCACTCATCGTTGGAAAGGTGGCCCCGGTTGGACTCGATGCGGGAGCGCAGGTAGTAGGGATACCGCCCGCTGCGGAGCATGTGGAGGTCGTAGTTGCTTTCCAGCGCCACCAGGTCACAGCCGCTCAGGGCCTGATGCACCGGCGGGGTCAGGACTCCCAGGTCGGTGGCAATGGTCATGGTCTTGTTGTCCGGGGTGTGGATGCGGTAGCCCACACAGGGCACGTCGTGGCTGGTGGGGAACATCGTCACGCCGAAATCTCCCACATCCTCTTCCCCGCCGGACAGGGTGCGCAGCGCACAGCTGGCGGGCACGATGCCGTTTGCATCCAGAAAATCCAGCGTATCGTCTGCGCCGTATACCGGCAGCGGATTCTTTTTGAGGAAGGTGGCCAGCCCCTTGACGTGGTCAGAGTGCTCATGGGTGACCAGAATGCCCGCACAATCGCTGATGTTCAGGCCCAGCTCCTTGAGTGCCGCGAGGTGGTGCGCACGCCCTTTCCCATATCGATGATGATGTACTTTTCCCCCGTGCGCACCACGCTGCAGTTGCCGGAGGAACCAGAGTATAACGAGATGAATTCAGACATTTCAAACCTCAAGAAACGAACCTCTCCGTCATGGCTTCACAAAAGCTCCCTGTCAGGGGAACTTCTGCAAAACAGACTGAGAGGTTCTGAATGATCACATTGCTGATTCCAGTGCGGCGGGCATCCGCTCCACCTTGCTGATCTCAGCGCCCAGGCCGCGCAGCTTTTCCACGATGTTCTCGTAGCCGCGCTCAATGTGGCCGATCTCCTCGATCTCGCTGGTGCCGTCTGCCATCAGGCAGCCACGACCATGGCCGCACCGGCACGCAGGTCAGAAGCGCGCAGGGGGGCGGGGTTCAGCTTGTCCACACCCTCAAACACGGCCACCTGACCGTCCACCTGCACCACTGCGCCCATCTTGCGCAGCTCGTCCACATAGCGGAAGCGGTTGTCCCACACGCTCTCGGTGATGGTGGAGGTGCCCTTTGCCACGCTGAGCAGCACCCCCATCAGGGGCTGCATATCGGTAGGGAAGCCCGGGTGGGGCATGGTGTTGATCTTCAGCGGCAGGATATCGCCCTTGCGGGAGACGCGGACGGAATCATCGAATTCCTCCACATCCACACCGGCACGGCGGAGCTTTGCGTGATGGGTTCCAGATGCTTGGGGGTGACATTTTTGATCAGAACGTCGCCGCCGGTGGCAGCAGCGGCAACCATATAGCTGCCCGCTCGATCTGGTCAG
>ENA-OQCN01000709-OQCN01000709.1-human-gut-metagenome-genome-assembly--contig:-NODE-709-length-17580-cov-2.315934_pt1 | contig 17580 bp, 19 predicted proteins | sample MGYA00242497_ERZ504576 | MGnify/ENA primary metagenome ERZ504576 (study PRJEB26092, sample SAMD00036296) | human gut metagenome | host: Homo sapiens | study: EMG produced TPA metagenomics assembly of... | reverse complement strand
CTTTCTATGATAAAACGAAGAGTAGATGAGGGGAGGGAACCATATGGATAATCAGTTACCGGAACTCAAAGTGAATATGTTGGGAAGGTTCTCCATAACCTATGGAGAACAGCCGATAACCTTCAAGAGAAACTCGGCAACCAAAGCAGTAAAACTACTGCAGATTCTGTTACATTCCAGTCTGGTGGAGGACCGCGGGAGCACAGGAATCCCCAGAGCACAGCTGCTTGACGATCTCTTTGGAAGAGAAGAACTGGCAAATGTGGGCAATAACCTGCGTGTGACGGTATTCCGTCTGCGCAAGATGCTGATCGAGGCGGGACTGCCGGAATATGAGTATATCGTAAAAGAAAAAGGTGTCTTTTATTGGCGCAGCCCGATGAAAGTGGATCTGGATGTGGCACGCTTTATGGAACTTGTCAGAGAAGGAGAAGAAGAAGTAGACGAAACCAGGAAGATGAATCTGTGGGAAAAGGCCTGCAGGCTGTACAAAGGAGAACTTCTTCCGATGCAGTCTGGAGAAGACTGGGTCATCATGAACAGTGTCCGTTACAAAGACAAATATTCCAAGATACTCCGCCGGCTGTGTGCCTACAGAAAAGAACAGCACGAATACGACACCATTCTGGAACTGACCGACAATGCCATCGAGATCTATCCGTTCGACGAATGGCAGTCCTTAAAAATCGATGCCCTGATGGGTATGAACCGCTACAAAGAAGCATATCAGCTGTATGATGCGACTTCAAAAATGTTCTTTGAAGAACTGGGAATCACACCATCCGAGCGCATGATGAACCAGTTCCAGGAGATGAGCGAACGGATGGGAAGAAAATACCATGCGGCAGGAGAGATCAAGGAAGACCTGAAAGAACCGGAGTACGAAGACGGTGCTTTCTACTGCAGCCTGCCAAGCTTCCGGGATAACTACCGCTGGTGCGTCGGCTGATCGAGCGAAACGGACAGTCCGCATTCCTTATGGTATGCTCCCTGACAGATGGCAACGGCCATCCGATGGAAAACCGGGAAAAGCTGGATGTGATGTCCATGGAACTGCACCGGGCAGTAAAAAACAGTCTGCGCCGCGGAGATTCCTTTTCCAAATACAGCCCGTCTCAGTTCCTGATCCTTCTGGTCGGAACCAACCAGGAAAACTGTGACATTATCTTCCGACGTATCGCCGCACGGTTCACACAAAAACATGGATCCTGGAACAAATATCTGGAATATTATGTATCATCCATCGCAGACGTGGAGAATCCAAATGCAAGATTAAGCTTTCAGAAAAATGAGTTTCGCTGGAAATAGGCAACAGGAACAGGAGTGTGAAACATGAGTCAATTTTGGAATGGAGAAGTACTGGCAGCACCGAATCTGATCACGGTGTGTGTGGACGAAAGTCAGGCCAGCGAGATATCCGGCAGACTATATCACGGTTATTCCAGGAGCCACAGTCCTTTGAAAATGTCGTGCAGCTGATCCGTTACATGGCAGACTTTTACGACAGCATTCGTTTCCGGAATCCTCGGTGGTCCTTCGGGAGTTCAGTCCGGAAAAGCGTGCGATGGAGAAATTACATGAAAAAAGTGTGGAATATCAGCAGCTGATGGAACAAAGCGGCATCTGCGCCACCTTCCACATCTTTGTCAAATACCGCCAGAACGCCACCTGGCAGGGCATCCTTGCATGGAAAGAAGGACATCAGGAGATGGAATTCTGCAGTGTCCTGGAACTGATCATCGAGATGGATGCCATACTGGGAAGAAAATAAAAGTACAGAAAAAAGCAGGAACTTTTAGGAAAGATAAGGATTCCTGCTCTGTACAGGTAGAAAACAGTAAAAAGTATTACATTTCACATCCGGGTAATTCGATCACAGATCGGAACAAAATGAAAGAGTAATAAAAAACGAGTTTCTTCTATATATAATAGGATCCACCGGACCGATCTCAAAAACCATGTCATAAACCATAAAATCCCACATACAATATAAGTAATGAGGCAAAAACCCGTCAGAGAAACGTACCAATCCAAGGAAATACAGCAGATTCCACATATATCACCAGCAGACGGACATAATTACGCCGGCAGGGTACAGAATCCGCACCGGTATCACAAAACGTTACAGAATCCAACAAAAATAAAAAAAAACACAAAATATATAATGAGTATAATGCTTTTAGTAATGGTGAGTCTATTATAATACATATATAAAAACAGAGTACAGAAGGAGGTGGAACAGCTGTGAGCGATTCTACTAAAAAGACGGAGACCTTTATCTTAAATATCTATAACAGGCAGAATGCCACCTGGCAGGGTTCGGTGACCTGGGTGGAAAAAAAAGAAAAGCAGCAGTTCCGCAGCGCTTTAGAATTATTAAAACTGATAGAGAGTGCTTTGGATGAAGAGGAGGGAGAAAACCATGAAAAGTAGAAATAAAAAAAGACTTCTGGCATTGGTGCTTTGCATGGTCGTTGCCATAAGCAACAGCAGCTTCATATTCGCATCCGAGACCGGACAGGCCGAATACCCACAGGAAGCGGAAGTACAGACTCAGGACGAAGCCGTTGCCAATGACATGGACGTGGCTGCCTACGCAGCAGATGAAGGCCAGGCAGTAGCCGATGAACAACCCGCAGCCGTGGAACAGGTTGCCGCAGAACCGGCCGCAGAACCGGAAACAACCGCCGAGAACCAGGCAGCCCAGCCGGTAGCGGAAGCACCTGCAGCGGAACAGCCGACAACAGAGGCACCTGCAGCAGAGACACCGGCAGCCCAGGAACCTGCAGCTGTACCGACCGAGGAGACAGCTCCCGCAGCAGAGAATGCTACAGCGGAAACTCCTGAGGAAGATGCAACACAGGCGGAAGCTGAAAACCAGCAGCTCACATGGAGTCAGGATGTTGGAGATACAACCGTTAACGTAACCGCAGAAGCAGGAGCACTTCCCGCAGACGCACAGCTTTCCGTAACAGAGATCACTTCAGAAGACGAAGTAAAGGAAATCGAAAAAGCAGTAGAAGAAAAAGCGATCGAAGAACAGTTTTCCATCAAGAATATCTTCTCCTACGATATCAAATTCCTGGTAGACGGTTCCGAAGTACAGCCAACCACTCCGGTTCAGGTAAGTGTAGACACCCCGGAGATCACATCCAGTGAGGATGCTGCAGTACTGCATGTGGATAACAATAATGTAGCGGAAGACATGAACGGTGCTGTTGATGGAGAAGGAAAAGTCGTATTCGATGCTCCGCATTTTTCTACATACGTTATTGTAAATAAAGGTGGTGCAGAAGTACAAATTAAACTGCAACATTATTACTATGATACAAATAATGAAGAAAAAAAATTATATGCAGACCAGACCGTTCCTTTACAGGTCGGAAGTAAAATCGAAGATTATCGGAAATCTACGAATTATGATGTGGTTGAAGTAAAGGAAATCGCTGAAGACGGAACAGAAACTGAAGTTTCCAATTTCAATGAAATCCAGGTGACTGGAAATAAGACGTATCGCATTTATTATAAGGAAAATACAAGTCCGAAGCAAGGCGCTGTTAAGTTTTGGGACTATGCTATTTCATGGGAAAATAGGGAGACAAATATCAATAGTGACTGGCATTATACAGAAAAAGATACAGATAACCGTATGACAATGGGCCTTAGTAAAGCTGACTATTATAACCAAAATGGATTAGACTATAATGCATACGGTACGAATGGATTGAATGCGAACAAATGTAATTATGGGAGAGATACCGATGGAAAAGGAACTTAGGGTTATTAAAAGGACTTCAGAGGAAGATGATTATCAAACAGTTTTATGGAATGTCGATCAGCCTGGATTCTTCACAGATGACTATGAAGGCCAAGGCAAGACTATTTATAGAGATTATAAACTGAACTTTACTCGAAGCGGTAATCATTACACACTTGATTCAGTGCAGACACCGAATAATGAAAAGAAAAAAGCGGGGGCAGGTTTTTGGCCACTCGGATATGAAAATTTTTACTTTGGAATGCGCTATGATGTGGAATTTGAAATTGGTGATTATGTTGGACCAATGGATTATAAGTTTACTGGTGACGACGACTTGTGGGTTTTGTTAGATGGAAAAGTAGTTATTGATGTCGGTGGTATCCATGACGCATTAGAAGGAAGTACAGACTTGTGGGAAGACCTGGGATACCCTGATGGCAAAAGACCTAGACCTGATGAAACAGCAGCAAAAACAAAAAAACATCGAATCACTGTACTCTATATGGAACGTGGAGCCGGAGCATCCAACTGTCAGATGGAGTTCACATTACCAAACAGCCGGATTTTGGATGTTACAGAAGTTCCCAAGGCTACATTATCTCTGAAAAAGGTGAATTCTAAGGATGAAGCTATTTCGGGAGCAAAATTCAAATTGGTTAGCAAAGCGGACGAAAATGATTACGTTGAAGTAACATCGGATACGAATGGCTTTGTAACATTCAATAACTTGAAAGAGGGTGTAGAATACACACTTACAGAAGAGAGCGTACCAGAAGATTATATTACAGATACTACAATCTGGACAGTAAAACTGGAAAGAGATTCTTCCGACACTTTAAAAGCGGTTCTCTACAATAATGATACTAAATTGGAGACTGACGCTGATGGAACATATCACATAGTCAACTACAAACCGGAAGAATTAGTAAATCAGAGTGTAGAGAGCAATAAGACGGTTTCTCTTCAGGACTGGAATCAGAGAACATATAAAATTGATCTTACAGCCAGTTCAAAAGTAACGCAGTCAACAACCGTGTCTGTTCCGTTTGATATTGTAATGGTATTGGATGTATCTGGTAGTATGGGGGATTCTTTTTACGAGTATAGCAAATATACAGGAGAACTTGATACAAAAAAAAGATGAAAATTATTATTACATAAAGACATCCAGTGGAATCTATGAGGAAATTAAATATAAAGATAGACAGTGGAAATACAAAGATACCTACACTAATCAATATGTAAAAGTTACTCAAGGCAGTACAGACATATTTACAAAAGAAGAGTCCGGAGAGAAATTAGCGGCATTGAAAAATGCAGCTACAAGTTTTGTGGATAATGTGGCAACAAAAAATCCAGATAATCGTATTAGTGTTGTGACTTTTGCTGGATCAAGTTACATAAACCCTAAAAGCAAAATAAAAGAAAATAATGATGGAAAGATTTTATTACGAACAGGTAACTCAATCAGCACAATTAAATCATGGATAACTGGTTTAGTAGCGGATGGGGCAACCAATTCGGCAGCAGGTTTAGGTAGTGCGGTTAACGTATTTGATTCAAAGAATAGTGGAAAATGGGAAAATGTCACACAAAATACTGGAAGACAAAAAATGGTTGTTTTCCTTACTGATGGTGTTCCTACAACGGGAAGTACTTTTGACACAGATGTAGCGGAAAATGCAATAAATAACGCAACAAGATTGGAACAACAGAGAGCTGTTATTTATTCTTTGGGTATATTTGATTCGGCAGGATATAAAGGTAAGATTAGTGGAGGTACTGTAAAGCAAATTGATGACTACATGAAGGGCGTTGCTTCATCCGATGAAAAATACATGACAGCAGATAGCGTAAGCAGTTTAAATGGTTTGTTTGATAGCATTACAAATAGCATGCCAGTATCTGTAACAGCTACAGTTACAGACGTAATTGACAGTCGATTTAAATTGACAGATGTTTCGCGTGCTGCATTAGTAGCAGATGGTGCAACAATACAGGACAACGCTGATGGCTCCACTACGATCACCTGGGCAAATACTGAGATTCCTGGGAAAAAAGACTCCGGTACTTCAGATATTGAAAGAGCTGGATGGCATAAAGAAATTTTCATCAAAGCCAAAGATGAATACATTGGTGGAAACGATGTTCCGACAAAACGGCGCCGGTTCAGGAATTAATATTGATAACAATCATGCAGAATTTCCTCAGCCAACCGTTAACGTAAAAGTCGACTTTAACATCGGCAAAGATGAAACCGTTATCTTTAAAGGAGATGAACTATCACAATATTTCAACAATGACGTAGCGAATGGAATCACAAAGCTTGTTTCAACGACTGGATCAGAGTACACAATGCTTGGTGATGTAAATGTTTCAACAAAATGGTATACCGATGAAGCATGTCGGAATGAAACAACAATAGAAGCAATCCGGGCAGCAAAGCCAACTGCAGATACTGTTTATTACGCAAAAGTAACAGTAACTCCAAAAACAGATGGTTCAGCATCACGTGCTAATTCAGTTGGTGATGGGAAGGCAACTGGAGGATACTACAAAGTTGATCCGGCAGGTATTGCAAAGACGGGCACTTATACTGTAAAAGTTGTTTCCGGTGCAATTCAGATTGAAAAACAGTTGGAAACAGAAGCAGCAAAAGAGGAAACATTTACTTTTAAAATTGCAAGAACAGATGTAGATGGATTTACTCCAATAGAAGTTCCGATTACTATAGAGGCTGGAAAAACAAAGGGAACGCTTTCAAATGAAGATTTGGAGAAGTTAAAATCTCTTCCTCGTGGAACTTATGAAGTATCAGAAGTTGATACAAATGGTTACACAATTCAGGATGTCAATGCAACGGATGAAACAAATTGTTATTCCAATGTTGCAAATGACAAAGTTTCCTTCACACTGGGAAGTGATAGCGACCAGAAAGATGTTATCAAAGAGAAGACTTATAAGACAGCAGGAATCCTTGGAGTAGCCGCTTTTAAAAATGAAAAAGTAACCTCAGACTGGGGCATCAAAAAGGTAAGTGCAAGTAATAATGACTATATGATTTCCGGTGCAGTATTTATATTAGCACCGACCGCAGACGGTTCCTCACTACCTACTTATTACGGTAAGTCTCAGGATGGTGGAACAGTAAAATGGTATAGAGACTCTGATTGTACAACTGAGATTACTGAAACAATCCGAAAAGGAAGGTATACCTTATCAGAAATTACAGCACCGACTGGATACGTACGTAGTACAGAAACTTGGAGTATCGAGATTGCTTCAAAAGGAGCGTTAAAATCAATCCAATCCGGTGGTAAGGAAATTGCAGAGGATAAGATAAAGAAAGAAACTGTAGGTGAAAAAGAGGTTGTATATTACTTATATGAAAACGAGGTAGTCTACGATCTTCCATCCACCGGTCACACCGGAATCTTCAACATCCTGATGAGTGGAATCCTGCTGATGTTCGCAGGCATTCTGATCATATACAAGATGAAAGGCAAGGGGGTGCTGAAAAAATAAGGAAACTTAATATTTCAGTGGCCTCCGAGCCACAACAATGATTTCCAGTGCAAATAAAAGGAGAAAAGGCACTGAAAATAAAAAAAGAGAGGAAATAAAAAAGAAAAGGAGAAAATCATATGAGTAAAGTGAAAAGAATCTTATCAGTGATTATGGCGATGGTAATGGTACTGGCAATGAGCGTACCTACATTCGCAGCAGACGGAAAGGCAACAATTACACTCAAAAACTTTGAAAAAGCTAATAAAGTTGAGTACATGCAGATTATCCAAAAAGATGAAACCAAAACTTCTGGTTGGGCATTTGTAAATGGAGCAGGAGCATGTTTTACAGCTGCATTTGGACTTAATGATTCAGATGATGCACAGCAGCAGGTTATCTGGGGATTAATCCAGTATAAAGATAATTCTGTTGTATTGCCGACAGGTGTAACAGCAACAGAAGCAACAGCAGCAAAGATTGACTTAGCATTAAGTAAAGTTGCAGCACTTACTGGATTCACTGAAGCAACAGATAAAGATAAAACAAAAATTGAAGTAAGTGCAGCTGGTGTTTATGCAATCAAAGCAGAAGAAACAGGATTTACTTATAAAACAGCAACAGCATATGTAGGATTTGGAGAACCATATCCAACATTAACAGGTGCAGAAGTAACAGCTAAAAAGTCTCCAACATCAGTAGACAAAACAGTAGCAGATGACGATCATGTAGTAGCAATCGGAGATATCGTAACTTATACAATCGAAGCATATGTACCATTTATTGATGCGGCTAATACAGATAACAGAACATTTACAATCACTGATAAAATTACTGGTGCAGATTACTACTTAGCCGGTCCAAACTCTGTTAACAGTGTTACAATGGAAGGCAAAGATGGTCAGGTTGGTGAAATCGTAGTAAATAAAGATGGTAAAGGATTTACTATTGATTTAAGTAAATTAGTTGAAGATACAGCTAATCCAAATGCAGGAAAGAAAATCACAGTTACTTATACTGCAAAATAAAAGAATTAACAGTAGAGAATACAGCAGGTAGCCATGCACCAGACGTAGAATACGGCGGAAATAATGTACCAGTAAATTATTCACTGGAGAAATTACTTTATTAAAATATGGTGATAGTGATGTAACAAACGTATTAAAAGATGCTGAATTTGAAGTATCTAAAGATGAAGCAGCTACACCATTAAAATTCAAACTGCAAGAAAATGGAAATTATAGATATGCTCCAGATGCAGAAGATGCTAGTACAGTTGTTAAAACAAATGCAGAAGGTAAAATCGTTGTAGAAGGTTTAAATGTTGGTACTTATCACTTTAAAGAAACAAAAGCACCGGAAGGATATTCCATTAATACAGACGGTAAAGACATTACGCTTACTCAGACTGGCGTAGCTACAGGTATTGTTAAAGTTTCTGACAAGTTGAATGATACCAAACTTAACGCTCTGCCATCCACTGGTGGTATCGGTACAACAATCTTCACAATCGGCGGTTGCGCGATCATGATCGTAGCAGCTGGTCTGTTCTTCGCAACAAGAAGAAAAACTCAGAAATAATTAATCATAAGGAACCCCGTACACTCTTATGAGGAACGGAAGAACCCATGAAAACGGGGCGGCTCGCCCGCCCCGTTTTTGATAAAAAAGCATTACAAGACAGCATACAGATATAGCATTAGAGTTGAAACAAGATACAACAGTAAGGAGAGCCCGGATGAAGAAAAAATTATCAATTGTATTAGCAGGAATTTTGTTTTTAGCCGGTTTGTCCTTGTTGCTGTATCCGCTGGTGGCAAACCAGTGGAATAACTACAGACAGAGCCGACTGATCTCGGAATATGAATCTGTAGTAAAAGACGAATCAAGGAAAGGAACCATCAATTATGAAAAGGAATGGGAGCGGGCCAATGATTATAACCAGTCTCTTCTTCCAAGCATCCTTCCCGATTCTTTCGCAATCGCAGCAGCATCCGATAAGCCCGGTGAGGAATATATGTCCTGTCTTAATATCCTGACAGATGAGATGATGGGATATGTGGAAGTGCCGAAGATCAATATCAAGATCCCGATCTTCCACACCACTTCGGAAGAAGTACTCAGCAAAGGAGCCGGTCATCTGGAAGGAAGTTCCCTTCCGGTAGGTGGCGAGAATACCCATTCGGTAATCTCTGCACACCGTGGTCTTCCAAGTGCCAGTCTTTTCACAGACCTGGATCAACTGGAAGACGGAGATCATTTTCTGATCCGTGTACTGGATCAGACACTTTGCTACGAAGTGGATCAGATCCATATCGTGGAACCGGAGAATACCAGTGATCTGGCAGTGGAGCCTGGACAGGATCTGGTAACTCTTCTGACCTGTACTCCATATGCGGTCAACACGAAACGTCTTCTGGTAAGAGGGCATCGCGTACCGTATGAGGAAGAGACGATCGAGAAGGAAGAGAAAGAATCTCCGATGAGTCTCTATACCAACTATCTGTTATGGGTAGTGGTCGGGCTTGCAGTAACCGCAGTGCTGATCATATTCTTATGGCAGTACGACAAACGATATAAGAGAAAAATGAAAGAAAAACAGGCAGCAGCAGGTGGGGCACCAAAAGATGCCTCTGACCGGAAAGAGGAAGAGAGATGAGAAGAAAATTATCGGGAATTCTCTTTGGTCTGCTGTTTCTGGTAGGATTTGGGATCCTTGCCTACCCCACGGTATCCAATCAGTGGAATACGTACCGGCAGAGCAGGCTGATCAGTAATTATGAACAGGCGGTCAGCGATATGCAGCCGGAGGATTACACGAAAGAGTGGGAAGCGGCGAGAGAGTTCGACAGTACTCTGGTACAGAATAATATATATGGTGATGTGTTCGGCAGTGATGATGTGGACATGAAGGACACAGATTACTGGAAGGTTCTGAATGTGGCAGGTGATGGCGTGATGGGGTATCTTTCCATCCCGAAGATCAATATCAAGCTTGCCATCTACCACGGAACCGCGGAGGATGTTTTGCAGACGGGGATCGGTCATATGAACGGCACATCCCTTCCCATCGGCGGAGAGAGTACCACAGTGTACTTGCCGCTCACAGAGGTCTTCCGGCAGCCAGATTATTTACGGATATTGACCAGTTGAAGCAGGGGGATATGTTTTATATCCATGTACTGGATGAGACGATGGCATATCAGGTAGACCAGATTCTGGATATGGTAGATAAAGATGATCACGAGACACTGGAGGAGGCACTGCAGATCCAGGAGGGGGAAGATCAGGTAACCTTATTCACCTGTACCCCATATGGTGTCAATTCCCACCGGCTTCTGGTCCGGGGAACAAGAGTTCCGTATAACGGCGAGGAGGAAGTGGAGAGTACACCGGTAGACAGCATGTTGCGTGCCATCCAGAATTATTATATGTTATACTTAATCTTAGGATTAGCAGTGACACTGCTTGTGATACTGATCATGAAGTTCCTGTTTGACCGGAAGAATAAGAAACGCTCCGGTAAGACGGATGATATGTCGAAGGAGGGATAGAGGTGACTATGAAAAAGAGAATAAAAACCGCAGGGGCGCTGACCCTTGCAGCAATAACTGTTTTATCAGCAGCCGGTTTATCCAGTGTATATGGTGCTCTTGGAGTAGAGACAGGTAGCAAGTGCTCTCTTACATTTACATTGGACGGCACGGAGTTCGATGAGCTTCGTAGCCTGGAGATTCCGGTAGATGTGTACAAGGTAGCGGACATTACAGAAGAAGCAGTGTATGACACTACAAACTATACAGATTTTGCCAAACTGGGACTGGAAAAAGTAAGCAGTACTACCACCGCAGAGGAATGGGCACAGATGCTGAGATGGCCATGGAGACTGTAGAGAAAAAGAAAATTGCACCAACGAAAAGGTAAAAGTTACCAAACCGGAAGGCGCAGCGGAATCCACCGGTGTTATTAACGACCTGGAGACCGGTATGTATCTGGTACAGGCCGAAACCGTGCAGACCAGTGAATACACCTATGATTTTACCCCGTACCTGGTATCTCTTCCGAATAACTATTATTCCAAAGAGAACCCGGATGATACCTGGGTATACGATGTGACAACCGGTATGAAGCCGCAGCAGACACAGCGTTACGGAGATCTGGAGATCGTCAAGGATCTGACAGAGTACAATGCTTCCCTTAAGGATGCACTCTTCGTCTTCCAGGTAGAAGGCACCAGACATGGTGAAAAGGTCTACAGTGATGTAGTTTCTATTAAGTTCGACGAGGCAGGTAAAAAATCAGTCCTGGTGAAACATCTTCCGGCAGGAACCGTAGTTACTGTAAAAGAAGTGTACGCAGGCGGAAGCTACAGCAACACTTCCGGTGACACACAGAAAACAGAGATCGTTGCCGAGGGAGTTAAAGACAATCCGGCAAGCGTTAGCTTTACCAATACTTACAACGGAAAATTGATTCCGGGAACCGGTATTGTGAACCATTTTGAGAATAAGGACGGCGAGTGGAGCTGGGAACAGCAGACAGATGAACCCGCCAGTGCCAATTAGGGAAAGGGGTGCAGGATATGAGAAAATTAAGTAAAAAAAAGTCTTTGCCTTGCAGCCGCAGCCCTGACACTGACAGCGGGGATCAGCGCAGGAACAGCGATGGCGTATTTTACCACGTATGCGGAGGCTTCCGGTAATGTAACCCTGAATATGGGATTTACGGAGACAACGCCTACAGAGGAATTCAGTAACTGGACCAAACATGTGACCGTGAAGAATACTGGTGATTTTGCATGTTTTGTCCGTGTAAAAGCACTGGCAGGAGAAAAATATCAGGATGGCCTGCAGTACAGTGATTCCGATGAAAAGTGGACACCGGGAGAGGAAGGCTATTATTATTACAGTGAGCCGGTCGCTCCGGGAGAGAGCAGTTCGGTTCTGGATATTAAGATCGACAGCAAGGATACAGAAGACAGTTTTAATGTAGTCGTCGTTCAGGAATCCACAAAGGTTTTATATAATGAAAAGAACGAACCGTACGCAGACTGGACACAGATCGCTGATACCAGCGAGACAGCCGGAGAATAGGAGGGTGAGAGATGAGTAAGAAAAAAAGAATGCCCCTTGGGGACTGACCGTGGCTCTTCTTTCCGCTTCTGTGGTATTGCTGGCAGGAAGTACGGTGGGAAGTGCCAGAGCGGCATTGACCTATTACAGTGAGAACTATGGCGCACAGGTAGAGGTTTCCAATATCGGTGTCAGCCTGGTGGAAAATGACAAGGTGATCAGCAAGAGAGATTACGCATCCAACGGAAAATGGGATGAGGCAACAGGTGATCTGCTGACAGGCCTGAAAGAAGAAAAGATCGTACCGGGAAAACAGTACGAGGAAGCGATCAAGGTGACAAACAGTGGTTCCATCGACAGTTATGTCCGTGTGATCTTGAAGAAGAGCTGGACGAATAAAGAGGGTGTGAAAGATACCACTCTTTCCCCGGATCTGATCGATCTGAATCTGAAAGAGGAAAGTGGCTGGGTGATCGATAAGAATGCATCTACAAAAGAGAGAACCATTCTTTATTATACAGGTATCCTTCCGGCAGGAAAAAGCACACCGGCACTCAGCGATACGTTGACGATCGACGGCAGCATCGCTACCAAGGTAAAACAGGATGTCACAGAAAAAGACGGTTATAAAACCATCACCACAACCTACGCATACGATGGTTATAATTTCCAGCTTGAAGCCGAAGCAGATGCAGTACAGACGCACAACGCACAGGATGCCATCAAGAGTGCCTGGGGTGTGGATGTAGACGTAGACGGCAATGGCAATATCAGCTTACGATAGGAGGGTGCAGAATATGAAAAAAAGAATTTTGTGCCTTGCCATGGCAGCGGTCATGGCCGTAGGCATACATACAACAGCATTTGCAGAGACCCTGCAGGGCGGTTCTGACTGGAAGGTAGAATTCAACGGTTCCAAGATGAGCAGTAATTTTACTTCCGCAGACATGAAAAAGATATCTTCCAGTTACAGCCGGGAGATACCATGGAACTCAGGTCGGACTGAAGAACACCAGTGAGAAAGATGCAGACTGGTATATGACCAACGAAGTATTAAATCTCTGGAAGACAGCCAGAGCATCGCAGAAGGCGGCGCATATGGTTATAAGCTGACTTATGTGGGACCGGATAAGAAGGAAACCGTATTATATGACAGCGAAACTGTAGGCGGCGAGGATGCCAAGAAGGGTGAAGGTCTTCACCAGGCTACCGATGCACTGGAGAAGTATCTGTATCTGGATCGTCTCTCCAAAGGCGATGTAGCTTCTGTCCATCTGACAGTAAGCTGGACGGTGAGACACAGGGTAATGATTATCAGGATACACTGGCAAGCCTCCAGATGAGCTTCGCAGCCGATCCGGTGACGGTGACAACCGTGACGAAGAAGGGCGAAGACAAAGTTGTCAATAAGACAGTGACCAAGACAGTGCAAACACCGACAAAGAATGTTGTAAGATCCCCGAAAACGGGTGATACCACTCAGATTCTTGCTATCAGTGCGGTAGCGCTGGCAAGCGGTGTGATTCTTCTGATTCTGGCAGTGGTACTGATCAAGAAGCGAAAAGAGGAGAAAGGAGAGGGTCAGAGATGAAAAAAATGTATAAGATAGCCACAGTTCTTCTGGCCTTTTGTTTTCTGCTTGGATCGGTTCCTATGAGTGTTAAGGCAGAGGATTATAAGTATCAGGTAACGATATTCAGCGGTAAGCAGGGATCCTTTTCCGGAACGGCAGGTCTGGTAGTAAAGGGAGCAGACTACAGTGTTTCCAATACTGCAGATGCTATCGTGATCAAAGATCTGAATCCCGGAGATACCGTAAGTTTTGAAGCGAGATCCGGTGCAGTAGCGCTGGATAAGGACAGCAAGTATTATGTGCAGGGTATCCGTATCAGTGGACGTGATAATAATGCTGCAGTAGAGAATTCTTCTTTTGAAGTAACCGGAGACCAGGAATACGTAGTAGCATACGGAATCAAAGGCGATCAGGTAGCTTACACCATCAATTATCAGGATGCCAACGGCAACAAGCTGGCAGACAGCCAGACTTTCTATGGTAATGTAGGTGACAAACCGGTGGTTGCATATACCTATATCGATGGTTACACACCGGAGTACAGAAACCTGACCAAGACCTTATCTGCCAATGCAGCAGAGAACGTATTTACCTTTAATTATCTGCCATATGAGACTGTAACCGTGACAACACCGGGACAGACCATCACCAACACCACCGAGCAGACAGTTACCGTACCTGGAGGTACAACAACTACAACCGGTGGTACTACCGGAACAACCGGTGGAACTACAGGCACAGGAACCAATGCCAATGGCGGTAACGCAGCAGGCACAACCACCGGAAACGGTGATGCACAGGGCACAGATGCCACAGGTGGAACCGGCAATGGCGGACCGGGCAATGTAACAGATAATCAGGGAACAGAAGGCACAGAAAACGGCGGAACCACCCAGGATGCACAGGGTAACGAAGACACCACCACCATCGGTGATGAAGATACACCAAAAGCAGACCAGGATCTGAAAGATCTGGACGATGAGGATGTACCGAAGAGTGACAAAGACCTGGATGGCAACAAGAAAGTAAAGAAGAGCCTTCCTCTGGTAGCCGGCGTTGGTATCGGCGTAGCAGCACTTGCAGCACTTGCAGCAGGTATTGTGATCGTCAGAAAACGTGTACACAGATAATCAGACAGTGGAAAGAACAGTGAGACTGCTGTATGGAGTAAAAACAAAACTCCATACAGCAGTTTTTTGTTGTCCACACAAATCAAAGTCGCGAAGGGTATTCTATTTTGCATAAAATAACATATAAAGAAGATTTGCTTTCTTTCACGTAATGTATTATAATATGCATGTATATTTCGCGGAAGGAACGAAAATCATATTTTCCGTGAAAGTGTAATACAACTCAGGGAAGTGGTTGTTTCAGGAGGCTGTAAACAGAAGTATGCAAACATGTGGAACGTATATGAAGAACAAAAAATCGAAGAACCACCAGGTTTTGTATGTAAAAATGTTCGGTGATTTTTCCCTGAAATATCAGGGGAGATCTTTGATCGCAAAGAAGAAAAAAGAGACGCAGTTTGCACTGGTATTGCAGTTGATTTTTCATAGCGGAGAAGAGGGGATCAGCCGGGAACATCTGGAGAAGGTTTTGTTTGGTGAACGGACATTGGACGATGCGAATCATGCGATCCACAGCCTGATTTATAATATCAGAAAGAAGCTGGAGCAGACAGGGCTTCCGAAAGGAAAATATATTATTTCCAGAAGGGGAAGATTTTACTGGGACAAAGAGATTCCGTTTGAAGAGGATGCGCAGTTGTTTGAAGAGTACTGCAACAGAGCATGCAGGGCAGGGGACTGGGAGGAACGGATTGAGCTGTGCTGGAAAGCTGCCTTGCTGTATAAAGGTGCTTTTCTTAAGGACTCTGAGCAGGAAGGCTGGGTAAAAGAGGAACGAGAGCGTTACCATATCATGTTCCGGAAGCTGATAGAATATATGGCAGAGCTTCTGCGGAAAAAGAAGGCATATATTCAGCTGGAGAAGCTGGGCCGGCATGTATCAAAAGCAGCGCCATATGAAGAAGGGGAACTGCTGGTGATCGAGGCACTGACCGGTATGGGAAGAACGGAACAGGTAGAGAGTCTGTATGTGGAAACCGTGGAAAAGTATCGTCAGGTCTATATGGAAGAAGAACTGTGCAAATTAAAGGATTTCCGGAGAAAAATCGAAGAACAGCTTGACCATCCGTATGATATACTGGATAATATACAGGAGAATATGACAGAACAGCTGGAAAAGGTACAGGAGCCGTATCAGTGTAACTGGATGGTGTTCCGGGAGATTTATCATATGGTTGCACGTATGATAGAGCGAAGCGGTCAACAGGTGCAGCTGATGTTATGTACATTAACGGATATGGAGGAACATCCTATCAGATCCGATGAATGTGCAGAGGTACTGTCACGGTATATATGGGAAAGTATCTGCAGAAGTATTCGTGCGGGAGACGTAGTTACCCGTTACGGAAAGGGACAGTATCTGGTGCTTCTGATCAATACAAAACCGGAGGATTGTCAGGAGATCCAGAAACGCATCGATGCACAGTTCCGGAAGAAAGATACCGTGTATGAGATCCGGTACAGCGTGAAGTCTGTCAGAAGTCTGAATAATGCAAAGGATGATCAGGGCCTGTCATAAGGTGTTTTTCGGGCAGGCATCGGTTCTGGTACAGGATATGGGAAAAAAGAAGAAAGGAAAAAAGAGGGGCACTGGCAGGATGTGCCCGGGTCTGTAAGATATTCGGAACGGTCTGTCTGGGTGGCAGTGATTCTTGTATGTCTGCCATTAACCTTCCGCGGGTCTTCGGATATGAGATCTATACAGTCATCAGTGGAAGTATGGAGCCGGCGATACCGGTGGGAAGTCTGGTCTATGTACAGCCGGGAGCACCGGAGGATGCGAGACAGATGATGTGATCGCATTCCACAGTTCTATGGATACGGGAGCGATCATCACACACAGGGTTATCAAAAATGATATAGTAACCGGTCAGATCCACACCAAGGGTGATGCAAATGAAAAAGAGGATCTGTATCCGGTGGGCTATGATTATTACATGGGAAAGGTAGTGTATTCTGTTCCTGTGCTGGGACGGGTACTTGCATTTTTCGTGACATTTCATGGTAAGATCGCAGCGGGAAGTCTGATCGGACTTGCGATTCTGTTACAGATCATCGGTGGAATGCTGGAATCTGCGAATGAGAAGAAACAGGCAAAAATATCGCAGAAATAGCTTTGCGATATTAGCAGAAAATAGTATAATAACAGTAGCTGTGAAAGATGAGACAGTTACTGAGAAATGAAGGTAACCGGGGCAGTAGCTGCAGTTACCTTCTGTGTTATAGAAAGAAGGATAGGTACGATGGGATTTAAAAAAGTTGATGTAAAAACACTCGATATGAAACCTTTTGAGAAGATCGGTTCCGAATGGATGCTGATCTCCGCAGAAAAAGACGGCAAAGCCAATACAATGACCGCTTCCTGGGGCGCATCGGCGTTCTGTGGGGCAAGAATGTGGCAACAGTATATATCCGCCCGCAGCGTCACACCAAAGAATTCGTAGATGCAGGTGATACATTTACCATCAGTTTCTTCGGTGGCGAGCACATGAAAGAGCTGGGCTACCTCGGCAAAGTCTCCGGCAAAGATGTCCCGGACAA
>ENA-OQCN01000708-OQCN01000708.1-human-gut-metagenome-genome-assembly--contig:-NODE-708-length-17591-cov-2.028401_pt1 | contig 17591 bp, 29 predicted proteins | sample MGYA00242497_ERZ504576 | MGnify/ENA primary metagenome ERZ504576 (study PRJEB26092, sample SAMD00036296) | human gut metagenome | host: Homo sapiens | study: EMG produced TPA metagenomics assembly of... | reverse complement strand
GTAGCTGTACATCGATCGATGCTCAGACGTACGTAGCTGTACATCGATCGATGCTCAGACGTACGTAGCTGTACATCGATCGATGCTCAGACGTACGTAGCTGTACATCGATCGATGCTCAGACGTGAAGGGGTTTGACCGTTTGCGTGGTTTAATTTATAAGTTCACTGTCTGTATTGGTGGTGGAGAACATTGTGTCATATTTTTCGCAAGTTTCTTCAGACCATCCAGAATACTTTCATCTGCAGGATCAAGGATTTGGATCTTGATGACAGTGTCAAAGAGCATGTCGGTATAAGTAAGATCCTGATCGGTCTGTGTACTGCTTCTTGCGCCGGAGCATCCGGTCAAGAGAAGAGCAGAGGCAGTGAGAACCGCACTGAGTGTTTTTATGATATTATTTTTTTTACATTTCATAATACTAATAACCTCGTAGTTGATGATTTTCTATCATGTATTTACATAACTTGTAGTATAACATGAAAAAAACAGATGCAAACCAAACATATTTTCTTTTTTGTTGAATGGGACAATTTCTTGTGATAGAATAGTACCGTTAGTGGACAAGGAGAGAACGTATGAATTGGAAGAAAAAAGATGCGGTTCTTATATTGACAGTTCTTTTGATTGCCGGTGCAGCTTTCGGTGTACATGAATTTGCCGGCGGGGATGGAGCTGATACCGTGACTGTGAAGGTGGATGGTAAGGTGACAGGAACCTATCCGCTCGCAAAGGATCAGAAGATTAGAATCAATGGCGGTACGAATATACTTACGATAAAGAACGGAAAAGCGAAGATGACAGATGCAGACTGTCCGGATCAGTTGTGTGTACATCAGAAAGCAGCTTCAAAGAATCATGAGAGCATTATCTGTCTGCCGAATAAAGTAGTGGTTGAGGTAGACGGAAGTGAAGAAAGTGAATTCGATGCAGTGGCAAATTAGGAGGGACATTGTGAAGAACAGAGTGGCATATTTTGGAGTGTTTACAGCATTGGCGCTGATATTCAGCTATGTGGAGACGCTGATTCCTATCAATTTCGGAATCCCGGGAGTGAAGCTCGGGCTTGCGAATCTGGTGATCGTGATCGCGTTATATAAGATGAAGCTGACGGAGGTATATCTGTTGCCTGTGGTCAGAGTATTACTGTCCGGATTCATATTTGGAAATTATTTCAGTATCATTTACAGCCTGGCCGGTGGATTGTTAAGTCTGACGGTAATGGCGCTCTTGAAGAAGAGCAAAGGATTCAGTGTGATGGGAATCAGTGTGGCGGGCGGAGTGTTCCACAATGTGGGACAGCTGATCGTTGCAATGCTTGTGGTGGAGACATTCAGTGTCGGTTATTATTTCCCGGTGCTTCTGGTTGCAGGACTGATTACCGGACTGGTGATCGGGATCGTGTCGGCGGAAATGTTGAAGAGAATTAAGAATATACAGTTTTGATGGAGGAACTATGATTACATATATACGTGGAATTCTGGAAGGAATGGAAGAAGACAAGGTCATTGTAGATGTCGGCGGTGTCGGATATGGAATTTACATGGCAGGGACCGCAATGGGCAGGCTTCCGGCTCTTGGAAAAGAAGTAAAGATCCACACACATCTGCATGTTAAGGAAGATCTGATGCAGTTGTATGGCTTCCTTACCAGGGATGAACTCCGTGTGTTTCGGCTTCTGATCGGTGTCAGCGGGATCGGACCGAAAGGCGGTCTTGGGATTCTTTCGGCACTCGGACCCGATGATCTGAGATTTGCGGTTGCGTCGAATGATGTAAAGGCAATACAGGCGGCACCGGGAATCGGTAAAAAGACGGCGGAGAAGCTGATTCTGGAATTAAAAGACAAGTTGAAGCTGGAGGATGCGCTTGAGAATACCGTGAATGCAGTGCAGAACACGGCAGATACATCTGCAGGCATGGCAAATGAGATGACAGGAGAAGCGGTACAGGCACTGGTTGCACTCGGGTATGGCAATACCGAGGCATTAAAAGCAGTCAGACAGGTAGAGATTACGGAAGAAATGAGTGTGGAAGATGTTCTCCGTCAGTCTCTGAAATATATGTTGTAGAAGGTAAGGCAGACAGATGAGCAGAAGAATTATGACGACTGAGAATCTGGAAGAAGATGTCAGGATCGAGAATCATTTAAGACCTCAGCTTCTGGAAGATTACATTGGTCAGGCAAAAGCAAAAGAAATGCTGAAGATTTATATTGAAGCGGCAAAGGCGAGGGGCGAGGCACTGGATCATCTCTTGTTCTATGGACCTCCGGGACTTGGAAAGACGACACTTGCGGGAATCATTGCCAATGAGATGAATGTAAATATGAAGATCACATCAGGACCGGCGATCGAAAAGCCGGGAGAGATGGCGGCAATCCTGAATAACCTGCAGGAAGGGGATGTCCTTTTTGTAGATGAGATCCACCGCCTGAACCGTCAGGTGGAGGAAGTGCTGTATCCGGCGATGGAAGACTATGCAATCGATATTATGATCGGAAAGGGCGCTTCGGCAAGATCGATTCGTCTGGATCTTCCAAAATTCACCCTGGTAGGGGCAACGACAAGGCAGGTATGCTGACAGCGCCTTTGAGGGACCGCTTCGGTGTGGTGACCAGGATGGAATATTATACGGTCGAAGAACTGAAGATGATCATTTTACGTTCGGCAAAGGTTCTGGAAGTCGGGATTGATGAAAATGGTGCATATGCGATGGCGAGACGTTCGCGGGGACTCCGAGACTTGCCAATCGTCTGTTAAAGCGTGTCCGGGATTTTGCCCAGGTGAAATATGACGGCTACATCACAGAAGAAGTGGCGGATTATGCACTGGATCTTCTGGATGTGGATAAGGAAGGTCTGGATCAGACAGACAGAGGGATCCTTCTGGCTATGATCGGGAAATTCGGCGGCGGCCCGGTCGGATTGGAGACGCTTGCGGCATCGATCGGAGAAGATCCGGGTACGATTGAGGATGTATATGAGCCATATCTGTTGAAGAATGGGTTTATTCAGAGAACTCCAAGAGGAAGAGTCGTGACGGATGCGGCATATGCCATCTGGGAATTTGTAAGGAAAATGAATAAAATAGTTGGTTTTTCTTACAGATTAGTTTATAATAGTTATCAGAAATTATGAAAGTTCGAGGAGGCTTCTTATGGCATCATCAAAAAACTATACAGAAGTATTAATAGGAGGAAAGGTTTTTACTTTAAGTGGATTTGAAAGTGAAGACTATTTACAGAAAGTTTCTACATATCTGAACCATAAGCTGGACGAATGCAGCAATAGTGAGGGATATCGCAAGCAGAGCGCAGAGACCAGAAGTATTTTGCTGGCGCTGAACATTGCGGATGATTACTTTAAGGCGAAGAAGCAGGGCGGTACACTGGAAAGTGATATCGAGGCAAAAGATAAAGAGATGTATGACTTAAAGCATGAACTGATATCCGTTCAGATCAAGCTGGAGAATGCAGAGAAAGCGATGGACAAGCTGAAGGAAGAGAATAAGGAACTTCAGATGAAGATCGTACAGCTGGAAACAGAGATTAAGAATAATAAGTAAGAATTAGGCTGTCACACGACAGCCTTTTTTACAAGAAAGAAAAGACAGGATAAGAGACTATGAACAGAGTGGTAGAGATATTGGCACCGGCAGGTTCGATGGAATGCCTGCAGGCAGCAATAGCCGCAGGTGCGGATGCAGTATACCTTGGCGGTACCAGATTTGGAGCAAGGGCATATGCACAGAATCTTTCGGAAGAAGATATGGTGCAGGCAATTGAATACGTACATATTCACAGAAGAAAGATATATATGACGGTGAATACACTTCTGAAAGACAGGGAGATGGAGGAATTGTATGCATATCTGCTTCCGTATTACAGAGCGGGACTGGATGGAGTGATCGTACAGGATATCGGTGTGGTAAAGTATATCAGAGAGCATTTTCCCAAGATGCCGGTACATGCAAGTACACAGATGACCATTACCAATACGCTCGGAGCGGATCATTTAAAACAATACGGAATCACGAGAGTCGTGCCGGCGAGAGAACTTTCGCTCGGGGAAATCCGTGATATGAAGAGACAGACGGGACTGGAGATGGAATGTTTTGTACATGGAGCACTGTGCTATTGTTATTCCGGCCAGTGTCTTCTCAGCAGTATGATCGGTGGACGGAGCGGCAACAGAGGACAGTGCGCACAGCCGTGCCGTCTTCCTTATCAGATAGATGGAAAGAAACCGGCAGATCTGATGAGTCTGAAGGATCTGTGTACAATAGACATTTTGCCGGAACTGATCGATGCGGGGGGTTGATTCATTTTAAGATAGAAGGAAGAATGAAGCAGCCGGAATATGCCTATACGGTTGTAAAGATGTATCGGAAATATGCGGATCATTATCTTAAGCTTCAGAAAGAAGGAAAAGACAGATCGGCATACCGGGTGTCAGAGGCTGATAAACGGGAACTGCTTGCTGCTTACCAGAGGCGTGGTTATTGTGAGGGCTACTATCATCAGCATAACGGCAGAGATATGATATCATTGAAGCGTCCGAAGAATGCCAAAGATGGCAACACTGAGGAAAAACCGTGGCAGGATATAAAAGTACAAGAAAAAATTAATGGTATTTTAACATTTTCTGTCGGAAAGCGTGCTAAACTAACAGTATCGTATGGCAATATTACCGTGGAATGTACCGGTCAGGAAGTTCAGGAAGCGCAAAAGCAGCCGTTGGATCCGAAAAGAATTGAAAAACAGATGAGAAAGACCGGTAATACAGAGTTTGTGTTTGAACGTCTGAAGATCCATACAGAAGGAAATGTGTTCCTGCCGATGCAGGCGCTGAATGAACTGCGAAGAGAAGGAATCAAAGAACTGACAGAGAAGATACAGATGCAATACCGGAGAGAAGAAACGGATTGTGAGACAGAAATAAAAAAAACCGTGGAAAAGAACAGCACCGGAAAGGAATGCAGTATATCTGCGTCTGTGCAGTCAAAAGCACAGCTTGAGGCAGCGGTAAACAGCGGAGTACGGTGTGTGTATCTGGATGAGGAGATAGAATTTGAACGTGAAAACGGCGTACAGTATTTCCTTGCGATGCCATACATTTTCAGGGAACGTACGATCCGCAGATATGAACGTATGTATGCAAAAATCGAGGAAAAATATGATGGTATACTGATCCGCAACTGGGAGAGTTATGCGTGGCTCAGACAACATGCATACCAAAAAGAAATCCGCAGTGATTATAATCTCTACATTTTTAATCAAAAAGCAAAAGAAGAGTTGAAGGATCTGGGGATCGGACAGGGAACAGCACCGGTGGAATTGAATGATCGTGAGCTGGCAGAACTTGGGATAGGAGAACAGGCATTTATCGCATATGGATACCAGCCGGTGATGGTCAGTGCGGGCTGTATAAAGAAGACCAGTGCTTCCTGTGACGGAAAAGGCGGAGTACTTACGATTTCTGACCGTTATCAGAAGGAGTTTACAGTCAGATGCTATTGCAGAGACTGTTATAATGTAATGTATAATTCAGCACCGTTGTTCCTGGCGGATAAGGCGGAAGAGATCAGAAAGCTGATGCCTGCACAGATACGGCTGGATTTTACAGTTGAGAATAAAGAACAGGTAAGAGAAATCTGTAAGATATATATGAATGCATTTACAGAAGGAAAAAAGATGGAACCTCAGATACGGGAGTATACGAGGGGGCATTTTAAAAGAGGAGTAAAGTAGGTGGAAAGTTGGTAAACATAATTGTACAGTTATCAAAATATCTGATGATACTGATGATCACAGTGTATACGTATCTGTGTTTCAGTATCTTCGGATATTATGATCCGGATAAAAAGAAACGTTGTCTCAGGAAGCAGAATGTGCTGATGTTTGTGATGCATCTGACGGCATTTCTTGTGATGTATCTGGAAAAAAAAGATACAAAGATTCTGGCATTGTATCTGATGCAGGTGACGCTTCTTGGAGGAACGATCCTGTTGTATAGCTTTATTTATCCGAAAGTATCACGTCTGGTTGTAAATAATATGTGTATGCTGCTCAGCATCGGTTTTATCATGATCACCAGACTGAATTATGATAAGGCTGCGAAACAGTATCTGATCGCGGCAGCAGGAATTGTGCTCTGCCTTGTGATTCCGATCATTATTCGAAAAGCACGTTTTCTGCCGGAATGGAGAATTCTTTACGGAATTATCGGTATCGTGTCGCTGGCGGTAGTAGTGGTTGTAGGTAAGGTGTCTTATGGTGCAATGCTTGGCTTTACAGTCGCCGGAATCAACATCCAGCCATCAGAACTTGTGAAGATTGTCTTTGTGTTCTTCGTGGCATCGAGTTTTAAGCGTTCTACAGAATTTAAAGATATTGTGGTGACGACGGCAGTTGCAGCATTTCATGTGTTGATCCTTGTGGCATCTAAGGACCTTGGTGCGGCGCTTATTATCTTCGTCGTATATCTGGTCATGTTATATGTGGCGACACATCAGCGCTTTATATTCTCGCAGGACTTGGTGCGGGAAGTGCCGGAGCAGTTGTGGCGTATCATCTGTTTACGCACGTTAAGACGCGTGTAAATGTATGGAGAGACCCGTTTGGAACATATGATAAAGGCGGTTATCAGGTAGCACAGTCATTATTTGCCATCGGGACCGGCGGATGGTTCGGAGCGGGACTTTATCAGGGACAGCCGGACACGATTCCGGTATCGGCAGAGGACTTCATCTTTTCTGCAATTTCAGAAGAGATGGGGCTGATCTATGCGATGTGTCTGATACTGATCTGTGTGAGCTGTTATGTGATGTTCTTAAATATCGCAATGCAGCTGCATAATCTGTTTTATAAGATGATAGCGCTGGGACTTGGTACCTGTTATATATTCCAGGTGTTTTTAACGATCGGAGGAGCGACAAAGTTCATTCCGTCAACAGGTGTAACACTTCCGCTGGTAAGCTATGGCGGAAGTTCTCTGATCAGTACGCTGATCATGTTTGCAATTATCCAGGGACTGTATATTTTAAGAGAAGACGAGGAAGAGGATATTGAGAGAAGGAAGAAAGAACGGTTACGAGCAAAGAGAAGCCGACAGGAGAGTGCGGCGGGATATCGAGAGGCAGAATATGACCCGCAAAGAGCGAAAAGAAGCCAAAAAGCGCGAAAAGAAGCGGCTCAAGGCAAAGCGCGCAAGAAACAAAGAGTTCGCTAGAGTTACGTATGTATTCGTAGCGCTTTTTCTGGTACTGCTGGGATATATCGGATATTTTCAGGTAAAAAAAAGCCAGGAGATCATCAGAAGTCCTTATAATGCCAGACAGAATTCGAATGCAAAGAGGGTGACCCGGGGAACAATTGTGGATAGGAACGGGAACGTGCTTGCGAAGACCGATACGGCAGCAGACGGAAGCGAGACAAGAGAGTATCCTTATGGCAATGTATTTGCACATGTGGTCGGTTACAGCGTACAGGGCAAATCCGGGATCGAATCTCTGGAGAATTATGACCTGCTGACTTCGGATGAAAATTTTCTGATCAAGTTGAAGAATGAATTCCAGGATAAAAAAAAATATGGGAGACACGGTTGTGACAACACTGGATGCAGACCTTCAGAAAGCGGCATATCAGGCACTGGGAGAGAAAAAAGGTGCAGTAGTGGTGATGGAGCCGAAGACAGGAAAGATCCTTGCCATGGTATCTAAGCCGGACTTTGACCCGAATACGGTAGAATCCAGCTGGAACGCTCTGAGTACAGATGAAAACAGTGTACTGTTGAATCGTGCGACACAGGGGCAGTATGCACCGGGTTCTACGTTCAAGTTGTGACACTTCTGGAATTCATGAGGGAGAATCCGGATTACAGTTCTTATTCTTATAATTGTACCGGTTCGATCGAGAACAGTGGAATTAAGATTCACTGCTATAACGGACATGTCCACGGGCAGGTTAGTCTGGAGGAAAGTCTGGCATATTCGTGCAACACATCTTTTTCGAATATAGGACTTTCACTGGATCCGGTGAAATTTAAGAAGACGGCAGAGGAAGTTATGTTTGATTCAAAACTGCCTTCGGATCTTCCGTATAGTAAGAGCAGTTTTACGATGGATAGCTCTGCCGGAAACGGTACAAAGATGATGACGGCGATGGGACAGGGGGAGACGCAGGTAAGCCCGTATCATATGGCACTGATCACATCTGCTATCGCCAATGGCGGAAAGTTGATGAAACCGTATCTGGTTGACAAGGTGACAAATGCATCGGGAGCGGTCATGAAAGAGACTGATCAGAAAGAATATAAGCAGCTTATGACAGCGGAAGAAGCTGCCCGGATCAAAGAATACATGAAGAGCGTAGTAGATTACGGTACCGCATCTGTATTGAGCGGACAGAGCTACACAGCAGCGGGAAAGACCGGTACGGCAGAATATAGTTCCGATAAAGAAAAAGACCACTCCTGGTTCATCGGTATGTCGAATGTGGAAGATCCGGAACTGGTTGTAAGCGTGATCATTGAAGCTTCGGACGGAACTGCAAAGGCGGTAAATGTTGCAAAAGAGATTTTTGACTCGTATTATTAGAAGTATAGAAGGACGGGAAATATGCGATACTATAAGCATCTGTACCTGACAGAAGGACTGGAAAAGGAAAAAGAGAAAATTCTCCGCAAGCTGGAAGCCGGAAAACTGCAGCCGAGTGTGCATGTGATCACGCTGGCAATCAGTGAAAAGAATCAACTGGAAATCTATCCGACACTCCAGTTTAAGCAGCCTGCATTTCCAGAACAGGATCTGTTCGTGGTAGGAATTACAAAAGGATATGAGGAAGCGGTAGACTGGTAGAACAGATCGTACAGGAAGTATATGAACAGACGGGCGGATGTGATATACGGTCTTATATATTAGAAAAAGAGCAGGGAAGATAAGATGGTGTTACATATTCTTTTGATCATTTTAAAAATAATAGGGATCATAATTGCAGTGATTCTCGGGCTGCTGCTGCTGCTTCTGGTGACCTTTTGTGTGTTCCGGTGAGTTACCGGCTCGATGCGTCAATGCCCGGAGAGATAAAGGAAAGCAGCGCATACGGCCGCGTGACGTGGCTCTTGCGCCTGATACGGATCGATGTGTCATTTGAAGAGCAGGAGTTAAAATGGCGGGTAAGGATTGCGTGGAAATCTTTCGGAAGTGAACCGCAGAAAAGCGGACATACAGATACTGAGAAGAAAAAATCGGAAGATCGTCCGGTGAAAACAGACGTTGAGAAAAGAGAAACTGCGAAGATAGAATCTGAGAAGGAGGAAGCTCATGAAAAAGAGAATACAGCTTCGAAAGAAAACCGGAAAGAACAGAGAGTGGAAAGCAGCAGCAGACTATCGGAAATGGAAGAAGAGCCTGAAGAAGAAAAAAGAACTGTGGAGAGCAGTAAAACACTTCCGGAGAATGTGGAAGAAATCCCGGAAAGTACTCCTGAAAAAGCTGGGAGATTTGCGAAGATAAAATGTACAATCTTAAAGTTCTGTGATAAGATAAAGCATACGGTTGGACATGCAGAAGAAAAGCTGGACAGCATATTGGATAAGAAAGAAAGAATTATGAAGGAATTGGAAGATCCGGTGCACAGGAAAGCTTTTTCGAAGGTGAAAAAAGAAGCGGGCAAGCTGTTAAAGCGTTGGAAGCCGAAAGTAATAAAAGGTGAAGTTCAATTTGGATTCGAAGATCCGTACCATACAGGACAGGCACTGGCGGGATTAAGTATGATCTATCCGTTTATCGGAGATCATCTGTTGGTGGAACCTGATTTTGAAAGAAGGATACTGAAAGGGAAGTCAGAGTTCGCGGTGGATTCCGCATGATGCCGCTGGTCTGCTTCCTGTGGAACCTGGTGTGGTGCAGCGAGATCAGAAAGACATATCATGATATCCGCAAGTTTCAATTATAGATATAGAGAATGCAAGGAGGAAAGAAGATGGCTGAGAATAATTTCAAAGGGACTGTAGAAGCGCTGTTCCATGGTATGGACGGAGTGGTATCATCCAAGACGGTAGTAGGAGAAGCAATCCATATCGGCGATACGATTATTTTACCACTGGTAGATGTATCCTTTGCGGTAGGAGCAGGTGCGTTCAACGCAGATAAGAAAGAAAAAGGTGCCGGAGGTATCGGTGGGAAGATGACACCAAGTGCGGTGCTGGTCATTCAGAATGGTCACACCAAGCTTGTGAACATCAAGAATCAGGATACGATCACGAAGCTGCTGGATATGGTACCGGATGTGATGGATCGTTTTACATCCCGAAAAGAAGATAACGTTACGGAAGAGGATGTGAATAAGATCCTCGACGAAGCAGAAAAATAGCAGACATTTTTTTAGGCAGTGTACATATAATGTACAAAAAGCAGGTGTGTGTCTGTGAAAAGAATCGTAGGATTTGCATTGTTCTGGATAGCGGCAGGAATGCTTCTGGCACTGGTCATACCAGGTTTGTTCTGCCAGATTTTGTGTATGATCCTGTGCGTTGCAGTGGGATATTGCCTGTTTTGTTGCTGAAAATCGAAAAGTAAACAAAAAAATATCAAATAACTCTTGCAATTCTTGCAACAGTCTGCTAGAATAACTATTGTTGCGAGTTCGGACAAAGAACTTATTATGAGCGTTAGGAGGTGCAGTCATGGCAAAATGTGCTATTTGTGAAAAGGGTGCTCACTTTGGAAACAATGTCAGCCACTCTCATAGAAAATCACCAAAGATGTGGAAATCAAATGTAAAATCTGTTCGCGTGAAAACCGAAAACGGAGCTACAAAGAAGATGTATGTTTGTACTTCTTGTTTGAAATCAGGAAAAGTTTGAGCGTGCATAAGATGTATTGAAACTCAGATTTCGATGTGTGGAATCTGAGTTTTTTGCGCAATAAGAACTATTGTAATTAGCGGCAAAACAGAGTATAATAAAATATATTGTGTTTTGATTTAGATAGAAGATAATAAAAGAAGTGGAGGTTTTGCTATGAAAGGGTGTATGAGTACAGATTTGGGAATTATTACCATTGATCCTGAAGTAATTGCAAAATATGCAGGAACAGTGGCGGTTGAATGTTTTGGTATTGTTGGAATGGCAGCTGTAAATATGAAAGATGGCCTGGTTCATCTGCTGAAAAAGGAGAGCCTGACAAGAGGAATCCATGTAAATATAAGTGATGATAATCATATCAGTATTGACTTCCACATTATTGTGGCATACGGTGTAAGCATTTCCGCTGTAACAGATAATCTGATCAGTGATGTGAAGTACAGAGTGGAAGAATTTTCCGGTATGCAGGTAGATAAGATCAACGTCTATATTGAAGGCGTAAGAGTTCATTGATTAGTTTGTGGATTTTAAGGAGGAACGTAAGAAGTGGCTACGAAAACGATTAATGTGGACGTGCTTGCAAAGATGTTTCTTGCAGGTGCTCAGAACATTGAAGCAAAGAAAGACTATATCAACGAATTGAATGTATTCCCGGTACCAGATGGAGATACAGGTACAAATATGTCTATGACGATTATGTCAGCGGCAAAAGAAGTAACAGCATTAAATAACCCGGAGATGAAGGATCTTACAAAGGCAATCTCTTCCGGATCTGCGCGGGGCGAGAGGTAACTCAGGAGTTATCTTATCTCAGCTTTTAAGAGGATTTACAAAGGCGATCAAAGAAGAGAAAGAGATTGATGTGCTTGCACTTGCTGCGGCATGCCAGAGAGCAAGAGATACTGCTTACAAGGCTGTTATGAAGCCGAAGGAAGGAACCATCCTTACTGTTGCCAGCGGAATTGCGACAAAGGCAGCAGAGATGGCTGAAGAGACAGATGATCTGGAAGTATTCATCCCGGCTGTGATCGAATATGCAGAGGAAGTGCTGAATAAGACACCAGAGATGCTTCCGGTATTAAAAGAAGCAGGTGTGGTAGATTCCGGCGGACAGGGACTTCTGGAAGTGATTAAAGGCGGATATGATGCATTCCTTGGTAAAGAGATTGATTACAGTTCGATCAAACCAAGTACAAGTGTTACCGTGAATAAGGTGAATGCAGAAGATACGGCAGATATCAAATTTGGATATTGTACAGAATTTATCATTCTGACAGAAAAAGAATTTACCGAAGAAGATGAACATGAATTCAAGAAATTCTTAAGCTCGATCGGAGATCTATCGTATGTGTTGCGGATGATGATGTCGTGAAGATCCACGTACACACCAATGATCCGGGACTTGCGATCCAGAAAGCGCTGACTTATGGACAGCTTTCTAAGATGAAGATCGATAATATGCGTGAAGAACATCAGGAAAAACTGATCCGTGATGCGGAGAAGCTTGCAGAAGAACAGGCAAAAGAAGAAGCTGCATACGAAGAAAAGAAGACAGCAGAGCCGAGAAAGGCAATGGGATTCATTACCGTTTCCATCGGAGCCGGTATGAATGAGATATTCAAAGAACTGGGTGCAGATTATATCATCGAAGGCGGACAGACCATGAATCCAAGTACAGAGGACATGCTGAATGCTATCGATCAGGTAAATGCAGATATGGTATTTATCCTTCCGAACAACAAGAACATTATTTTGGCAGCAAACCAGGCAAAATCACTGGTAGAAGATAAAGAGATCATCGTAATCCCTACCAAAACTGTACCACAGGGAATTACAGCGATCATTAACTTTATGCCGGACGCAGATGCCAAGACAAATGAAGAGGCTATGTTGGAAGAGATCAAGAATGTAAAGACCGGTCAGATGACGTATGCGGTAAGAGATACACATATCGATGACAAAGAGATCCATGAAGGAGATATCATGGGGATCGGTGACAGTGGAATCCTTGCGGTAGGAAAAGATCTGGAAGAGACTACAAAAGAACTGATCGCGAATCTGGTAGATGAAGATTCCGAACTGATCAGTATCTATTACGGAGAGGAAGTATCAGAAGAAGAGGCGGAGAAATTCGCAGGAGAGATCGAAGAACTGTATCCGGATGTAGATGTGGATATTCAGTTTGGCGGACAGCCGATCTATTACTATGTGCTTGCTGTAGAGTAAGAGATAAAGTATAGAATTATATACAGAACCGGATCTGTATATCCAGAGTGAGAGAAGCTTCTGGTATATAGATCCGGTTCTTTGTATCCGGATGAGTTTTGTGATGAAGAGATTGGATTTACAGGATGGAGGGAAGGAAGCATCGTATGATAGAAAAGACAGATATCGGAGATTGAAAGGAATCGGAGAGAAGACGAAAAAGCTCTTCGAAAAGATCAATATACATACGGTAGGTGATCTGATCCGTTATTATCCGCATGGATATGATGTGTACGAGGAAGCGGTGCCTGTCAGTGAACTGGAAGAAGACAAGATCCAGACCGTTACAGGCGCAATCTACGGTCGTGTGCAGGTATCCGGAAGCAGCCGGATGCAGGTGACAACGCTGTATGTAAAAGATATTACCGGAATATTAAAGGTAATCTGGTTTCGTATGCCATTCTTGCGGAATACGTTATCCGGCGGAGGCGTGATCACCCTGCGTGGAAGAGTCGTTCGCAAGAAAACGGGTGATCTGGTTATGGAGCATCCGGAGATCTTCTATCCATCTGCAAAATACGAAGAGAAACTGCATACATTACAGCCGGTCTATGGTCTGACCTCCGGACTATCCAACAACATGGTCATGAAGGCTATGAAACAGGCTCTGGACGGCCTGGATCTTACCAGAGAGATCCTGCCGGATTCCCTGCGTTTGAAATATGGTCTGGCGGAATATAACTATGCTGTGAGAGGAATCCATTTTCCCGAAGATAAAGAAGTCTTTTATCATGCGAGAGAACGTCTGGTATTCGAGGAATTCTTAGAGTTTATTCTGTCGATCAGGAGATTAAAGGAGAAAAATGAACGTCTGGAAACAATTATCCGATGCAGCCACGCCCGGAGGTAGAGACATTTCTGAAGAGTCTGCCGTTTGAACTGACCGGCGCACAGACAAAGGTCTGGAAAGAGATTGAAAAAGATCTCGGTTCGGAGAAGACGATGTCAAGGCTGGTGCAGGGAGATGTGGCTCCGGTAAGACGATCGTTGCGGTGCTTGCACTGATGAATGCGGCATTCAATGGCTGTCAGGGAGCAATGATGGCACCGACAGAAGTGCTTGCAAGACAGCATTATGAGAATATTACGAAGATGTTCGAAGAGTATGATATTCCGATCAAGGTAGAACTTCTGACGGGATCTATGACAGCAAAAGAAAAACGGCGGGCATATGACCGTATCGAGTGCGGACTGGCGAAAATCATCATCGGAACACATGCGCTGATCCAGGGGGCCGTAAGTTATGATAATCTGGGACTTGTTATAACCGATGAGCAGCATAGATTTGGAGTAAAACAGAGAGAAACATTTGCGTTAAAGGGCGGGGAGCCGCACGTGTTAGTCATGAGTGCGACACCGATTCCGCGAACACTTGCCATCATTTTATACGGAGATCTGGACATCTCGGTGATCGATGAACTTCCTGCAAATCGTCTGCCGATCAAAAACTGCGTGGTGGATACAGGATACCGCAACACGGCCTACAACTTCATGAAAAAGCAGATCGCAGAAGGCCGGCAGTGCTATGTAATCTGCCCTATGGTAGAAGAAAGTGAGACGATGGAAGCGGAAAATGTTACGGATTATACGGTGGCACTTCAGGAAGAGATGGGAGAACAGATCCAGGTAGCCTGTCTGCATGGCAAGATGAAGCAGGCACAGAAAGACGATATCATGGATCGTTTCGGAAGAAATGAGATCCAGATACTGGTATCGACAACTGTGATCGAAGTCGGAATCGATGTGCCGAATGCAACGGTTATGATGATTGAAAATGCAGAGCGTTTCGGTCTTGCTCAGCTTCACCAGTTGAGAGGACGTGTGGGACGTGGAAAACACCAGTCCTACTGTATCTTCATGAGTGCGTCAAAATCGAAAGAAACAAAAAAACGGCTGGATATCCTGAATCATTCGAATGACGGATTCAAGATCGCAAGTGAAGACTTAAGACTCCGCGGACCGGGAGACCTTTTTGGAATCCGTCAGAGTGGTCTTATGAACTTAAACTGGGAGATGTCTATCAGGATGCGAAGATCCTTCAGATGGCAAACGAGGCGGCAGACCAGCTCGCAGAAGAAGATGAAGAATGGATCCGGAAACTGCCGAATTATGAGAATGCGGCGGAAGTTGTGCTGTAATCGGATTGTTTATCTGGTACATTCCGCAGATATGGATGGATATAGCGGCAAAAAATAATCAACACATGACAACTTCGTATGATAGAAGTCATGTGTTGATTTTTTTGATCTTTTAGTTTTTCATTCTGTGTTTCCAGCCTGTTACAGATACTGTGCGGTTATTTACCTGCCATCTGTTTTTCCTGCTGTTCGATCATTTTCTTGACCATATAACCGCCGACAGATCCATTCTGTCTGGATGTCAGGTCTCCGTTGTAGCCATCTGATAACGGAACTCCAAGTTCACTTGCCACCTCGTACTTGAATTTGTCTAATGCACCCTTTGCTTCAGGTACGGCTGTTTTGTTTGATGAACGATTTGCCATTTTTTATACTCCTCCTTTTGGTAACTTTGTAACTTTTTCCTTGTCGTTACATCCATAGTATGTGGAGAAATACAATTAATACACTAGAAGTGTTTTCATAATCTGGAAATATTTTCAGATTAAAAAATGACTATTCGTCCCAGCCTTCGTAGAAGCGGATGTTCATAGAAATATTGCGGACGATCTCGCCTTCTTTTACTTCAATATCTTCAATGTCAGATACATATGGGATCAATGGATCATCTTCGGAAAGTTCCAGCGTAATCCAGTCGCGTGCCGCTTCGTTGGCGCTTTCAATGGCATCATCTAAAGTCTCGCCTTCACCATAACAACATTCCAGATCCGGGAAATATCCTTTATAGTGTCCTTCTTCGGTTTTGTGAAATACTGCAGGGTATATGAATTTCATAATTTGTCATCCTTTCAAAATGTGTTCCTGTCTATTATATGATTTTCGGAGTGGGAAAACAATAGGTGGATGGAATAATGTACAATTTCTCAGAGTAAGATAATAATAATCGAAAAGATGTCAGCGAGGAATCAGATGCGATGCGGCATAGACGATGTATCAGTGCAATACTAATGTCTTTTGTACTATTTTTACAACCGGTATATGCAGTTCCGCCGGAAGAGAATCAACCGGAAAATTCACAAGAAAATAATACAGAAAATGAGAAAAGACAACAGGAGCAGATCAGTGCACCGTCGGCAATTCTGATGGAAGCGTCAACAGGACAGATCATATATGAGAAAAATCCGGATGAGAAATTACCACCGGCAAGTGTAACAAAAGTTATGACATTGCTGTTGATATTCGATGCACTGGAAAGCGGCCAGATCAAGCTGGCGGATGAAGTGACAACATCTGAATATGCGGCGTCCATGGGCGGTTCACAGGTGTTTCTGGAGCCTGGGGAGACACAGACGGTAGATACGCTGATCAAATGTATCTCTGTAGCCAGCGCAAACGATGCCTGTGTATCAATGGCCGAATATATCTGTGGAAACGAAGAAGAATTTGTTGCAAAGATGAACAAACGGGCAAAGGATCTTGGCATGAAAAATACACATTTTGTAAATTGCAACGGATTGGATGCAGACGGTCATCTGACAACGGCAAGGGATATTGCACTGATGTCAAAAGAACTGATCACTACATATCCGCAGATCTTCGATTACTGTAACATCTGGATGGAAAATATCACACATAAAACTCAAAAGGGCGAATCAGAATTCGGACTTACGAATACAAACAAACTGATTCGTCAGTATGAATATGCAACCGGACTAAAGACCGGCTCTACCAGTAAAGCCAAATTCTGTGTATCCGCAACCGGAAGGAAAGGCGACATCGATCTGATCGCCGTGATCATGGCAGCAGACGACAGCAAAGCCAGAGTCAGAGATGCGATCACTTTATTGAATTATGGTTTCGGAAAATGTCAGAAATATACAGAAAAAGAACAAAAGAAGATATCACCGGTCGAAGTCAGAGGCGGGACGGAAAAAGAGGTGAAGGTACGTCAGAAAAGTACATTCACCTACGTGGACACCACAGGTGCTGACCTGTCCAAAATAAAGAGCAAAACAAGAAAAGACAAGAATATAAAAAGCACCATTAAAAAAAAGGCGAAAAAGTAGGTGAAACAGTCTATTATCTGGATAGAAAAAAGATTGGAGCAAGAGATATTGTTACGACAGAAAAAGTTGAGAAACAAAATTACGGCAGTGCGTTGGAAAATGTGCTGGAAGAGTATTTTGGGATTTAATTTATTAACTGGGAAGCGGCCTCTCAGTCCTTGAAGGAAACAATAGATAAGGCTTCTTGTTCAGGTTCCATACCATAAGAAACACTAAGAGAGTCAGAATCACCTAAAAGCAAAGGAACTACGCTCAAACTCGGCGTTCGCCTCAAACACGTTCGCTTCGTTCCTTTAACGGTGCTTCTGACTCTCTAA
>ENA-OQCN01000707-OQCN01000707.1-human-gut-metagenome-genome-assembly--contig:-NODE-707-length-17618-cov-2.551998_pt1 | contig 17618 bp, 24 predicted proteins | sample MGYA00242497_ERZ504576 | MGnify/ENA primary metagenome ERZ504576 (study PRJEB26092, sample SAMD00036296) | human gut metagenome | host: Homo sapiens | study: EMG produced TPA metagenomics assembly of... | reverse complement strand
AGAAAGAGACAGAACGCTTAGTTGACATAGATAGCCTGTGGACGCCGGCCTCCCAGCTGGAGTCACTCTTTTTAAATGCAAAACAGGGTGTGGCTGTCTATGAGTACGGCAAAGAACAGATTGAGATAATACGCGTAAATAATGCGTATTATGAGGTGTTTGGATATCAGGATATCAGTCAGAAAAAAGATATTTTTCAGGGAATTCCAAAACGATATCATAAGCGTATTCTGGATGCTTTTTTTTATACAGCAGATAAAGGACGTGAAACACAATGTGAATTTTCCAGGAAGAATGAAGCAGGAGAAGAAATTTTTATATCATTAAAGCTGTATGATGTAGGAATTGTAGGAAATAAACATATCATATATGGTGTTTTCTTAAATGTGACAGAACCAAAACAACTGGAATGGGAATTAGAAAAATATAGGCTGTTATTATCCGGAAAAACGAAAGACAGGGAGATGGAACAGGAAAAAGAACAATCGGAGGAATGATAGAAAAATGTGTGAGGTATTGGAAAAATTAAGAGCATGGGGATGCGATTTAGATGGAGCTTTAGAGCGTTTTTTAGGAGATGAGGAATTATATAAAAGCTGCCTTCCGATGGTGGCAGAGGACGAGGCTTTTGATGGATTAAAAGAGGCACTTGCAGAAGATGAGAGAAAAAAGGCGTTTGACTGTGCACATACTTTAAAAGGTGTCTTTGCCAATATGGGAATCACACCGATGTTTGATACGGTCGAAAAAATTGTAGAGCCGCTTCGTGCCGGAATAAATGATGGACTGATGCCGGTATATGAGGAATTGTCCAGGGAAAGAGAACATCTTAGAAGCATTATCCGGATCGAGGGAGAATAAGACGCGTGAAGATTTATATGACGGATATTGTTCCATTTGGGGATGAAAAGATATTTGCACAGATGCTGCCTTTTATCACGGAAGACCGGAAAAATAAAATAATGCAATTGAAAAAAAAAGAAGACCGGTGCAGATCTTTAGCAGCAGGATTATTGTTAGAGTATGCCCTGAGGGAATATGGAATCAGTCTGTTACCAGGGAAAATGCAGCAGATGTATCTTAGATTCGGAGAGAAAGGAAAACCGGTATTAAATGGAAAAACCGGTATACATTTTAACCTGTCACATTCTGGAAGATATGTGGCAGGTGTTTTTTCAGATGAAGAAGTTGGAATTGATGTGGAACAGATCCGGAAAGGACAGATGAAGTGGCAGAACGTTTTTTCTGTCCGGAGGAATATCTGGCATTACAAAAGGGAAAAATGAAAAAAGCAGACTGTTATTTTACAGAGTTATGGACAAGAAAAGAAAGTTATATCAAAGCGGTTGGAAAAGGGATGGCATTGGATCTTGCATCGTTTTGTGTACTGCAGGATCAGGTTAAATTTTTAAAAGCGGGGCAGACGGGAGAATGGTATCTGCAAAGCTATGATCCCGCAAGTGGATATATATTGTCAGTATGTGCCAAAAAATGTACAAAATGCGAAATTCAATGGATCAGTAAAGAGATGTTTACACAGAAATTTATTTGACGGAAAACTGGAAAGAATTTATAATAATCGCTGAAATGACAAGTAAGGAGGAAGATTCATGTACGACGAATTGACCGAACAGGACATAAAAAAGATGGAAGAGGAGATTGAGTACCGGAAACTTGTGGTGCGCAAAGAGCCTTAGAGGCAGTGAAGGAGGCAAGAGCGCAGGGAGACTTAAGTGAGAATTTCGAGTACCATGCGGCAAAGAAAGATAAGAACCAGAATGAGAGCCGTATCCGCTATTTAGAGAGAATGATCAAAACCGCAAAAGTGATTTCAACGGATTCTGCGGAGGATGAAGTTGGTATGAATAATACGGTGACGGTTTATTTTGAGGAGGACGATGAGGAAGAAGTTTATAAACTTGTGACCACCGTCCGCGGTAATTCTTTAAAGAATCTGATCAGCAATGAGTCACCGCTTGGAAAGGCATTGCTTGGACATAAGGTCGGTGACCGCGTGGAAGTGGCTGTCAATGAGAATTATTCTTATTATGTCGTAATACGGAAGATCGAGAATACCGTGGATGACGGTTCCGATAAAATAAGACGCTTTTAGCAGAAAGAGGGATTTATGAGACTTACAGAATTATTAAATACAGAGAATGTAACGATTTCCTGTGAACTGTTCCCGCCGAAACAGGGTGCACAGTTAGACAACTACAAAAAGATTGTCGGAGATATGGCAGCATTGAAACCGGCATATATGAGTGTTACTTATGGTGCAACCGGCGGAACTTCTGATTATACGGTAGAACTTGCAAATGAAGTGCGAAATGTGAATCATATTCCGGCACTGGCACATCTCACCTGTGCATCTTCGACTAAGGAGAAAGTTGCCTCTGTGATTCAGGAGTTAAAAGAAAAGCAGATTGAAAATGTACTTGCACTGCGCGGAGATATCCCGCAGAACGCGGATTTCCCGCTGCCAAATCAGTATAAACATGCAAGTGAGCTGATCTATGATATCAAATCACAGGGAGATTTCTGTATCGGCGGAGCCTGCTATCCGGAAGGACATCCTGAGTCACAGACATTAGAGGAAGATCTGATCCATCTGAAAGAAAAAGTGGATGCCGGATGTGAGTTCCTCACAACACAGATGTTTTTTGACAATAATATTCTTTATAACTTTATGTACAAAGCACTAAAACATGGAATCGATGTTCCGGTTGTGGCAGGAATCATGCCGATCACTAACGCAAATCAGGTAAAACGGAGCATTGCATTGTCGGGAAGTTTGGTGCCACGCCGTTTCCTTGCAATCGTCGACCGCTTTGGCAGTGACCCGGCTGCTATGAAACAGGCAGGTATCGCCTATGCGACAGACCAGATCATCGATCTGATCGCAAACGGTGTCAACCATGTACATATTTATACGATGAACAAGCCGGATGTTGCAGGAGCGATTCTTGAGAACCTTTCGGATATTTATGTGAGGGACTAGTACGGCTATTTGTTTCCGGGCAAAATATATAGCTTTTATGAAAAAAATAATATCATTAGCTGCTTAGAAATGGAGATTAATATGAAAAAACAGGAAGAAATTTTCCATGAGATCCAGGATATGATGGGAGAGACAAAAGAGGGAAGAATCCGCTGGAGTGTAGAGGTTCAGACTACGGAGGCAAATCCGGTAGAAGAAAAACCCGTTGAGCATGAAGATGGATTGGATTGGACGATTGATGAGTGTTATGTTTCTTATTATTGCAAATACAAAGGAAAAGAATTTCTGTCTGATCACTTATGAAATGTTAAAGACTGCAAACAGCAGCACAGGAGAAGCAGAAAGTAAAATCCAGCAATATGGTATTTTTACCACCACTTGGGATGCGTTTTTTTGATATTCATGCGCTGCTGCCATACAGCATAGAGGTATCGAATGTATTACTTGATGCAATACACCGTCTCTGGGTAATGCTGCTTGATATGTATAAAGTGGACAAGGGCAGTATCTATTTGAATGTAAGACCCGGAACACTCACGATCGAGGATGAAAAGAATTGACAGGAACGATTTTTACGTCATGATCATTTATGGGAGAAGAGGTAATATCTGTTGAAAAAACAAACCAAAATAGCCATGAAGCTGTCTGTTATTGCTATGATTGTGTCTGCATTTATGATGCTGGCAGCCTGCACAGAAACAGTGCAGAAACAAAAGATACCTGGTGCAACATATATGGGAGGGAACAATACGATTACTGAGATCTGTAAAGAACTTGACTCTGCGGGAGCTGCGCATGTAGACATATTTCGGGAATGGGCGGTTGATTTTGCAGATTCCGCAGGAAAAAATGCAAAGCTGGAAGATACATGGTCAGATCCTGGGAAAATGAAAGCGGATATCGGTAAATGTATGGATGGCTGGGAACAGAATCATGATTATTCAGATGCGGACTGTAGAATGACAGCTTTTCTCCTGTTAGATGGGGTGATCCGCTCGGAATTAACGGAAGATCATTATGAGGGAACCTATCTGATGTTTGACACAGAAGCGATAGATAATGTGGACAGGTATGAAATCATAAAAGAGAACAAAGATATGTTTACCACACTTTATGGTGAAAAGAGTGTTACGGATGACAGACATCCGGAATCTGCATTTTGCGACAGCTGGAAAGAATATGGATTTCAAATAGATAATGACAGAATATCGCTTCTTAGTATCGTAATATATGATCCATATACGGATGCTGTTTTTGTAGGTCATACTGGTATCCTGATAAAGTATAGTGATTATTATTTGTTTGTAGAAAAGATTGCATTTGAACAGCCATATCAGGCAACTAAGGTGCAGACGATTGATGAACTGCTCGATATCTTGTCCTTAAGACCGGAATATTTTGGAGAAGAGGGAGAACCCGGACCATTTGTTTATCATAATGGAGATTATATTGGAACGTTAAAGAGAGAGACTTAAGAAAGCATAAGGAGAATTCAGATAAAAAGAAAGCTATACCGGTAATGGGAGAGACTTTCAGATACCTCCCGGCAGGTATCTGAAAGTCCGGGAGTGAATGAAAATAGAACCGTTGGGTATGATTGCCGGTTATGTACAAAAGAGTATCATAAAAGGGTTATTTATTTGAGCTGTCTGCATCGATTACAGATTGGATCTGTTTCATCAGAGTATCATAGTTATCCTGATTATCGATTCCACCGAGCATCGGATCACCCACGATGTTACCATTTCTGTCGACGAGTATTGTGGTAGGAAATGCCATGATATTGGAGGCATATTTGCCTGCATCTGAAGATGAATCAATAGAAAGATTGCGGTATTTAGCACCTTGGCTTTCAAGAACAGAGGCAGCTTCTTTGATAGCCGATTCATTTCCATCGAAGGTTTCTGTGTTGATGCCGACTACTTCTCCTCCCATTGCCCTGACTGCATCATTTAATTCATTCAGTTTGGATAACTCAGCAACACAAGGCTTGCAGCCGGTAAACCAGAAATTGATGACAGTTACTGCATTTTCGGAAAAAAGACTTTCGTCAACAGAATTACCATCGAAATCCTGACCTGAGAAATTTTTGAATGGTGATGCATCTTCAGAATTAGTATTCTGCCCATTTTTATCGGATTCTGTAGTTTCTTTTTCAATTTCTGCGATCTGTTCTTCGATTTTTCGTATGGTTTCAATATCATCAGTAAGTGTTTTGAATTCGTCATCAGTAAAAGAATCTTTGTTTGATTCAGCGGTATCAGCCAGATAATCAGCATAATTTCCGTTTGAATCTGCAGTGTTTTTATTCATCAGACCAAATAATTTGTCCCATATATCTTTATGCTCTGCAAAGATCCGGTTCTCCTGCTGATATAAATCATCCAGCTTTGTGTTGGAATTGTCCGCAGATGCCGTGCTGTCTTCAGCCGTGGTATTCTGTGGTTCTGTGGTGCTTACAGTTCCTTTTCCGCTGCAGGATGTAAGCAGCAGTGCGATGCTGAGTGTGACAACTGAAATAAATGTAATTTTTGTTTTCATGGATAATTGCTCCTTTTTTAAATTGTAATAAGATTGATAGTTACTGGTTTATGACTGCTGGTTACTGTTGTTCTTTTTTTTACATGATTTCCCCATAAACTGGTAGTGGATCGCATCTTTAGGACAGGCTTTTATACAGGCTCCGCATCGTATGCATTCCGGATGATCTGGAGTTTTACACACATCCACATCCATTTTACATGCCTTTTGGCATTGCCCGCATCCGATGCATCTGCTGTTCTCAATTTTAATAGAAAGAAAGCTGACCTTATTAAATAATGAGTAGATTGCTCCTAGAGGACAGATCCATTTACAGAATGGTCTGTAAAACAAAATACTTAACACAATTACTGTGATTAAAATAAGGCATTTAAAAGAAAAAAGTTTTCCCAGTGCAGAACGTATAGCGGCATTTCCAAGTGCGAGAGGGATAGCTCCTTCCAGGACACCCTGAGGACAAATATATTTACAGAAGAAAGGATCTCCCATTCCGATAGAGTTCGTTACCAGCATCGGAAGAAGTATAACAAAAATGATCAGGATGATGTATTTTAAATAGCGCAGCGGTTTGAGGCGGGCTGTAGAAAATTTTTTCCCAGGTATTTTATGAAGTAAATCCTGAAACCATCCAAACGGACACAAAAAACCACATATAAATCTTCCGAGTGTTACACCGAGTAAAATAAAAAATCCGGTTATGTAGTATGAAAATTTAAATCCTGATGAACCAACAACCGCCTGAAAAGCGCCAATTGGGCATGCTCCTGTTGCCGCCGGACAGGAGTAACAATTTAATCCTGGTACACATACGTTTTTTACGCTGCCCTGATATATTTTTCCTTTCCATAAATTAGGAATATGGATATTCGTGAGCAGTGTGGCAGCTGCCTGTATCCATCCGCGTAGTACAGCTATTTTTTTTGATAGTAATTTCTTTTTCTTATCCAATTCCGACACACTCCAGACATAATTTTATTGCTTTACCGAGCACGACAGCTGCTTCTCCTCTGACCGCACCGTAACTTATCATGGTGATACCTGAGATGAGCAGGATCGACTGATAGATTTTTTTGCACTTCAAGATATTTTACTCCTTTCATTTGTTGTATTTATTGACCAGCTGATGTTAGTATTATACAATAGCTGTTGTAAAATTTGTGTTAAGAAGCGGGTGAATGAATTTTGAGATTATTGATAGTTGAAGATGAGAAACAAATGTGTGACATGGTTGCAAAACGGCTGTATGATGCAGGGTACGAGGTGGATACCTGTTATGATGGGGAAGAGGCTTTTGAAAGTGTCCTGACGGAGAATTATGATCTGATTGTTCTGGATCTGAATCTGCCCGGTATGGATGGAATGGAGATCTTAAAGGAACTCAGACAGAGAAATGAGGAGACGAAGGTTCTTATATTATCTGCAAGAGGGCAGATTGCGGATAAGGTTGAAGGACTGGATGCAGGGGCAAATGACTATATGGAAAAACCATTTCATCTGCAGGAACTTGAGGCGCGTATCAGAAGTCTGACAAGAAGAAAATTTGTGCAGAAAGATGTGTGTCTGGAAAGTGGTGGGATAAAGTTCGATACGGTAAGACGTGAGGCATATGCAAAAGGGAAAATGATTTCCTTGACAAGAAAAGAAAATGGCATTTTGGAATATTTACTTCTGAATCCTGGAAGACCGGTAAGTCAGGAGGAATTGATGGAACATGTCTGGGATGCATCCGTGGATAGCTTTAGTGGTGCCATCAGAGTACACATGTCTTCGCTTAGGAAAAAGCTTAAGGCTGAACTTGGATATGATCCGATTTTAAACAAGGTGGGAGAGGGATATAAAATACGGGAGGAGTCTGAACGATGAAAAGAATGTCACTGCAGTGGAGGCTTACCTGTATCATTACAGTATATATTGCAGTTATATGTGGATGTCTGACGATGTTTGTCTATAAAAATGGCGTGTATTATATCGATTCCCTGCAGGAGACTGTGGATGCCCAGGGAGAGGATAACGGGGAGGATACGGATGAAATATATATCAGCATTCCAGATGATAAGTGGGATGAGTTTGCCAATGATTTTTCTATCCAGGCAAATAATAATAAGGAAGATTACAAAAAAAACAGTCTGCTGATATCAGCCATATTGGCTCTTATTGGCGGGGTAGTTACATATTTTATAAGTGGGCATGCACTCAGACCAATCCGTGAATTTTCTGATAAAATTGAAGAAGTACAGGCGCAAAATCTGGCAGCTTCACGAATAGAAGAAAATAAAGTTAAAGAATTGAACCAGCTTAGCGTTTCGTATAATAAGATGCTTGAACGTCTCTCGGACGCATTTGAGATACAGAGGCAATTTACCGCAAATGCAGCACATGAACTGCGGACGCCATTATCTTTGATGCAGGTACAGCTTGATCTTTATAATTCTACACGGCATCCGGATAATGATGCTGATACATTGCAGACAATAAAGATGGTTACCGAGCAGAATGGAAGACTCAGTAAAATGGTAAAAACGCTCCTTGATATGAGTGAACTCCAGACTGTGGGACGGGATGATGAAATTATGGTTGACGCGCTTGTTGATGAAGTGTTAGCAGATCTGGATCCTCTTGCACAGGAAAAAAACATAAAACTTACTGGAAAATGTAAAAATATAACGATGGTTGGAAGTGACATTCTTATTTACAGGCTGGTATACAATCTTGTTGAGAATGCCATAAATATAATCATTCGGGCGGACAGGTTACAGTAACTGCATACCGGAAGGAAAAACATGTTTATCTGTCCGTGGAGGATACGGGAAACGGAATCCCTGAGGAACTCAGGGAACGCGTGTTTGAACCATTCTTTCGTGTGGATAAATCCAGAAGCCGGGAACTTGGCGGTGTAGGACTTGGACTTGCGCTTGTCCGTGAAATCGTGAGAGTGCATGATGGCAGTATTGCAGTCAGATCAAATCCGTCTGGAGGAACGGTTTTTGATGTAATGTTACCACTGTGATCGATCATAACTTATTAGTTACATCTGGCTGTCTCGTGCCTGGGGTATTTAATTCTTTTCTATTGAACTATAAGGCAGATTATTTTCAGAAAATAATTGTTTATTTATCCCAGGATTTTCAGATTTTTGATGGGACGATCAGAGAAAATATTTTATTTGACAGAAATGTCCCGGACGATGAGATCATGATGGCACTGGAAAAGGAGAATCTTTCCTGCCTGGTTCGTGATTCTGCCAGGGGACTTTTGAGGAACTGATGAAATCAGATCCGTATTTTACGGAACTTTATATGTCACAGGATAAAAAACTTGCATTTTGAGAACAGGCGTGTATAATAAAGCTGTTATAAAAAAACAGATCATCACAAAAGTGATGTCGAAAACAAAAAATGGGGTGCTCGCACAGGCGGGCTGAGAGTAAGCGGACGCTTTAACCCGGAACCTGATTTGGATAATGCCAACGTAGGGAGATAATGAATCACAAGTGGTTTTTGTGCAGGAATCTTTGGTTGGGTTCCTGCACTTTTTGGTTTTGGTCGATTGCGCCGATAAGGCTGCATGAAGATAAATGATATATTACAGCGGCAGATTGGGGGCACCACCTTAGGTCGCTATACAAAATTAATGCAGAAAAACAAGGAGGAAAATCCTCTGCTCACCAATGGGCTCGCATTTTCCTTCAGAAAACAAGGAGGATTCTATGTACACAGCATTAACAATCGCTGGAAGTGATTCTAGTGGAGGCGCCGGCATCCAGGCAGATATTAAGACAATGACCGCAAACCGCGTATACGCGATGAGTGCGATCACGGCTCTGACTGCCCAGAATACGACCGGCGTAACAGATATTATGGAGGTAACTCCGAAATTTTTGGCAGAGCAGCTGGATAGTATTTTTACGGATATTCATCCGGATGCGATCAAAACCGGAATGGTCTCGTCGAGTGAACTGATCGAGACAATTGCGGAAAAACTGACAGAGTATCATGCAAAAAATATTGTGGTGGATCCTGTCATGGTGGCAACCAGCGGGGCAAGACTGATCAGCGGGGACGCCATCAGCACATTAAAAAGTAAATTATTGCCTCTTGCAACTGTTATTACTCCGAATATCCCGGAAGCAGAAGTGCTTTCCGAAATGGAGATCAAAACAGAAGCAGATATGGAAAAAGCAGCAGAAGTCATTTGTAACACTTTAGGCTGTGCGGTTTTATTGAAGGGTGGACATCAGTTAAATGATGCCAACGACCTTCTTTTCCAGAAAGGAAAAGAGCCGGTGTGGTTTCATGGAAAGAGAATTGACAATCCAAATACCCATGGAACAGGCTGCACGCTTTCTTCCGCAATCGCATCGAATCTTGCAAAAGGAAGGGATTTAGAAACTTCCGTCAGGTATGCGAAAAATTATATTTCCGGCGCACTTGCCGCCATGCTTGACCTTGGAAAAGGAAGCGGACCTATGAACCATGCATTTGCGATCGAAGGAGAGTACGAAGGATGAATGAAAAGAGAACTTCCGTTTTTTCAAACGGATTAATCTGGTTTGGTGCGGGCGTATCTTTAGCGAAATACTGACAGGTACATACTTTGCACCGCTTGGCTTTGGAAGAGCAATGGCAGCGATTCTGCTCGGTCATCTGATCGGTGGACTTATGATGTTTGCGGCAGGAATGATCGGAGCGAAAGAGCGCAAAAGTGCCATGGAAACTGTAAAAATGAGCTTTGGCGAGAAGGGAAGCCTTCTTTTTGCCGTATTAAATGTATTACAGCTTGTTGGATGGACTGCGATCATGATCTATGATGGCGCACTTGCGCAGACGGCGTTTTACATACCGGAAACTGGGTGTGGGCAGTCATCATTGGTGCTTTGATCATTGTGTGGATTTTCATTGGACTGACCAATCTTGGCAAATTAAATACGGTTGCCATGACAGCACTTTTTATTTTATCACTGGTACTTTTTAAAGTGATCTTCTTTGGCAGCGGCAGCATGACGCCGATCGTGGATGACGGAAGTTTGACATTCGGAGCTGCCGTAGAGCTTGCGGTGGCAATGCCGCTTTCCTGGCTGCCGCTGATCAGTGATTATACAAGAGAAGCCCAAAAACCGTTTGCAGCAACACTCGCAAGTGTGATTGTCTACAGTCTGGTCAGCATTTTTATGTACATGATCGGTATGGGAGCGGCTATTTTTACCGGTGAATATGACATTGCGCAGATTATGTTAAAAACCGGTTTCGGCGTTGTCGGACTTCTCATTATTGTATTTTCCACGGTTACAACAACCTTCCTGGATGCCTATTCCGCAGGAGTTTCTAGTGTTTCCATTTCCTCAAAGATTCAGGAAAAATGGGCGGCAATTGTTGTTACTGTGATTGGAACTGTTGCAGCAATCGTTTATCCGATGGATAACATTACAAACTTTTTATATCTGATCGGTTCTGTTTTTGCTCCGATGATCGCAGTGCAGATCGCAGATTACTTCATTTTAAAGAAAGCAGATGCCGGAAAATCTGCATTTCAGTGGCGTAATCTGATCGTATGGCTTGCCGGATTTGTGATTTACCGCATATTGATGCAGGTGGATACGCCGGTTGGAAATACGCTGCCGGATATGGTGGTCACAGTCATTCTCTGCCTGATTGTGGAAAAAGCTGCAGGGGTAGTAAAATCAAAATAGGAACTGTTGCAGTCTTATCATTCTTTTTTTAGAATGTGGTATGTGGCGGATTCTGGGAAAAGAGGACAAAATGAAAAAATTTAATTTAAAGAAATTGACAGTTACAGCAATCTTAGCAGCAGTAGCGGTGGTGGGAAGTTTATTTTCCTTCCCGGTATTCGGTTCAAAATGTGCACCGGTACAGCATCTGGTAAATATTTTATGCGCAGTTACCGTAGGACCGTGGTGGGCACTGGCACAGGCATTTATTGCGGCGCTGATCCGTAATCTGTTAGGACTGGGAAGCCCTCTGGCATTCCCGGGAAGCATGTGTGGTGCATTGCTTGGCGGACTTCTCTATAAGTATGGGAAAAAACTTCCATTTGCCTATATTGGCGAAGTAGTTGGAACCGGAATCATTGGTGGAATGCTCTCTTATCCGGTGGCATATCTTGTCATGGGTAATAAAGCAGCGGCGTTATTCACATTTGTTGTTCCGTTTCTGATCAGCACCTGTGGAGGAACGATCATTGCCATTATTATTACTCTGCCGTTGAAAAAATCAGGTATGCTTGGCAGAATGAAGGAAAGTTTAGAAGAGTAAGATAGAAATCAAAAATTTTGGATTATCATTTACCACGATCCGGCTGGATACCGTGGGTTTTTAAAGAAAATGTCGGAGGCTCTGCTATTGTTGGCGGAGCCTTTTTTAGTTTGCGCGCCATGGGCGCACTCTAACGGGTGCAAGTCCCGAACACGCCCAGATAGTGGGAAGTGTATAGCTGAACAGCAAATATCGGAGATTTAAGGCAGAAGAATTATCGGAAACTGACATTGCATGGATCTTTGATCAGGAGTATTTTGAGCATCCGCAGTGTCTGAAAATGTATAAATGGAAGCGGGGATCAAAATAAATTCCCGAAACTAAAACTACAGATATAATGAAAAAATATGGAGGCAAGTGAAATGAATATTCGAAGAGCAAACGAAAAAGATATCCCAAGACTGATTGAATTATTAGAGCAGGTGCTTCAAATCCATGCAGATATAAGACCGGATATTTTTATTCCGGGGACGACAAAGTACACAGAGGATGAACTGAAAGAAATGTTAAAAGATGATACAAAGCCTGTTTATGTAGCTGCAGATGAGAATGACGTATGCTTAGGATATGCTTTCTGCCAGTTGAAACAGCAGCCATTCTCCAATAATATGGTGCCGTTTACATCGCTTTTTATCGATGATCTGTGCGTCGATGCAAAAACCAGAGGACAGCATGTAGGTGAGAGCCTGTTTGAATATGTAAAGGGCGAAGCGAAACGGTTAGGCTGTTATGAAGTGACATTAAATGTCTGGGCAGGAAATACCTCCGCGGAAAAATTCTATGAAAAATGGGATTAAAAACCAAAGAGAGACAGATGGAATATATATTGTAGAAAATGAAAAATGGGAGATTCATATGTGTTTGCAGGAGATTAAAGATGAAATAATTGACGCTGGAAAAGAAAGTGTATTGGAAAATATGGTGAGTCTTTATCTGCATGAATTGTCTGAAAAAGAAGAAATTTTAGATGGTTACGAAGTTTATACGCAGCTATTTTGTGTATAAGATTTTTTGTTGAGCACACCTATGAAGCTGTCCCCCCTGGCAGCAGAGCAGTTACAGATCCCGTTCCCGTGGCACGGAAACCATGTTTCTTCTGGTGTATGAGGTCACGGATGAGATGTCAAAGTATTGTATTAGCTGGATTGGGGGTGAAGATAAAAATGGGTGAAATATGAGGAAAATAAAAGTGGTTCGCCCGATTTATAATAGAAATTTATCAGATATAAAAGAGAATGGGCGAAAAGTGATGGAATTCATTTCAATAGCCCACGGAAATCAAAAAGTCAGGGCGAAAAACAGCAGAAATGAAGAAGATTCCCCCAAAATGCCTGTGGAAACGCTGAAATGAGGAAGAAAGAGGGCGAAAATGTCTGAAAAAATCGGATTTTCGCCCTGCCATCTGTTTAAAATTATCTCACGATCGTATCCCGGATCTGGTCGAGTGACACCTCATAGTTATGGCCGGCAGAAATGGCTTTTAAATCTTCAAACTCTGCTTTCTCTTTTTCGACACCGTACCCGCTGCTTTTTTTGATCCGTATATCGCCGTATGCGGAATGGCAGGTTTCGATTTCAGAGGTAAGTTTGGCGCGGTCAAACATCTGATAGCGCACACCGCGTGTTGTGGTGTGTAAAAAGAAAAGGGAAGTCAGACGTTCACGGTCTTTTGGCTCACAGATACAGGTTAAAAGAATACCCGGACGGTTCTTTTTCATCTGAATCGGTATTGTGTATACGTCCAAAGCGCCCGCCTGTAAGAGCAGTTCAGTTGCAAATCCGACCGCTTCGCCTGTCATATCATCGAGATTGCAGGAGATGGACAGCACGGAGTCATCAAAGGATGGAGCTGTGTTGGAACCGGGAGAAGATTCGCCGAGGAAAACACGCACACAGTTGGCGGCAGCAAAATCCTTTGTTCCCATACCATAGCCGATCTCTGTTACATTCATAGGCGGCATGGCTTCGAAAGAGGTCACAAAATGTTTTAAAACAGCAGCCCCCGTTGGCGTACAGAGTTCGCCTGAATATTTCTACTGTAAAAAGGAATCCCTTTTAAAAGTTCTGCGGTGGCAGGCGCCGGAACCGGGAGTGTGCCGTGGGCACAGTGTACAAAGCCATTTCCGACATGAACCGGAGAGCAGAGAATGGTTTCCGGTTCAAGCAGTGATAACAGATAGGCACATCCGGTCACATCCACAAGCGCGTCAATCGATCCGACTTCGTGGAAATGGATCTGGTCTAAGGTGGAGTGGTGCACTTTTGATTCTGCTTCCCCGATCAGACGGTAGACCGCGGCAGCGGAGTCTTTTACCGATGATGGGAATGGAAGTGTGTGGATCTGTTCTAAGATCTGGGTGTAACTGGTGTGGGCATGCGTGTGGTGGTGTTCATGGTGCGAGTTGTTGTCGTGAGTATGTGTGTGCTCATTTTCGTCATGAATATGATCGTGAACATGCATGAGTGTATCCTCGTCATGAGAGTGTCCATGTGAATGCATGAGTGTATCTTCATCATGAGTGTGCTCATGTGAATGCATGAGTGTATCTTCATCATGAGTGTGTTCATGTGAATGCATGAGTGTATCTTCATCATGAACGTGTTCATGGTAGCATTGTGTACAATGATCGTGTGTAGGGGATTCTTCCTGTGCATGGATTGTCATGTGCCCATCTTCATGAATGTGCTCAGGCAGAACATCATGGGAATGTTCTTCCTCCCCGTGTACAGCTACCCTCATGTGTGTGCCGCTGATCCCGCATTTTACTGCCGGTTCCACAGAAAGTGTCACACCGTAAGGTGCAAAAGCCTGATTCATGTCCGATAAAAATTTTTCTTTCTGATCACAGAGTTCATAGAGGGCGCCCATTAACATATCGCCGGCAACACCCATATTACATTCTATATAAAGTGTTTTCATAAATAATCCTCCCTGGTGCTGAATTTGATATTTTTTAATATGAAGATTACAGTTTTGTCCGTGTTTTTATGGCAGGATGATGGTCTGTCATCTGTTTAGGGCTGCCTTGAGTGATTGATCATGCTGGCAAGGTAACCTGCACCAAAACCGTTGTCGATGTTTACGACGGAAACACCGCTGGCGCAGGAATTAAGCATCGATAAAAGTGCTGAGATACCACCAAAACTTGCGCCGTAACCAACGCTCGTCGGGACGCCGATGACAGGACAGTCGGTCAGGCCGCCGATGACGCTCGCAAGCGCGCCTTCCATCCCGCGACTGCAATGATCGCATTTGCCTTTGATAAAAGTTCCATATTTGAGAGCAGACGGTGGAGCCCGGCAACGCCGACATCGTAGAGACGGATGACATGATTGCCGAGTACCTCTGCAGTCAGCGCAGCCTCCTCTGCAACCGGGATATCGCTTGTCCCTCCGGTGGCGACAACGATCGTGCCGTCAGCGGAATAATGCTCGGTGCGGTTTACGATGCCGATTTTTGACAGCTCATCGTAAAAAAGATCAAAACGTTCGGACAGGTACGCCGCGGATTCTGTCGAAAGTCTTGTGATCAGGATATTTTCTTTGCAGTGGGAGAGCAGGCTGTTTATAATGCCCTCCATCTGTTCTTTTGTCTTAGATGCACCGTAGATCACCTCCGGCGCACCCTGTCTGACTTCACGGTGATGATCCACCTTGGCATATCCAAGATCCTCAAAAGGTGCCAGCTTTAACTGGTCATAAGCATCGGAAGCAGTAAGCTGCCCCGATTCTAACTGTTCTAATATATGTTTGATATGATCATTTTCCATAGTAATCCTCATTTCTGAGCAACTTGTTGCGAAGAGGCGACGAGAATCTCAAATTCTCGTCTGTCATGTTTTTTATGCCTTGTCATAGAAGCTATTTGTTTTTGCTCAGAAACAAAATAGCCGTGCGAAAAATAAGCTATCGAGCTTATTTTCACACTAATTTCTCCTTCATTGCAATTCACTGCCTATTATACTCACATCCCACCTTATTTGCAAAAATAAAATGCACACGATTCTCTGGGTTTTGGAAGAAATAGATAAAAAAATGGAAACTATTTTTGGTAAATTAGTTTCTTGCGGGTACGAAAACAAGATGATACAATATAGGAAACTCAAATAACAAAAATAGTTTCCATGTAATAAAGAAGAAACGGAGAACATGATGGAATTAAGGGAGAGTATTTTAGAGGGAACCTTAAAGGCATTTAACCAGAAAGGGTTAAAATTTACCATGGATGATCTGGCTGGAATCCTTGGCATGAGTAAGAAAACGATTTATACCGTGTTCCGTGATAAGGAATCACTTTTCTTAGCGATGGTAGATTATCTGTTCGATTCAATCAAAGAGAGCGAAAGACAGGTGTTAGAGAATGAAAAATTATCCACACTTGAAAAAATCCGGGCGGTTTTAGGTGTTTTGCCGGAGAGTTACCGGGAAGTTGATTTCAGACAGCTCTATCTGTTGCGGGAAAAGTATCCGAACATCTACAAACATGTGGAGGAACGGTTAGAAACCGGCTGGGAGACAACGATTTCCTTATTAGAGCAGGGAATGAAAGAGGGCGTGATCCGGCCGGTTAAGATCCCAATCGTAAAAATGATGCTGGAGGCGGCATTAGAGCAATTTTTCCAGAGAGATATCCTGATCTCTAACGGGATATCCTATCAGGATGGTCTGGATGAAGTAGTCACGATCTTAGTGCAGGGAATCGTTGCGGAAGGGAAGTGAGGATGATGCAAAAACGCATTTACTGGAATGACGGGTGGAAATTTAAGGAAACATACGAAAATCAAATGAGAGAGACGGCTTATCAGGATGACGCATGGAGGATGTCAGACTGCCGCACACTTGCAAGGAGACACCGTTTCATTATTTTGATGAGAGCAGTTATCAGATGGTGTGCTGCTATAGAAAACATTTTTTTGCACTGGAAGAATGGAAAGATCAGACCGTGATCGTGACGTTTGAAGGCATCGCGCATGAAGCACAGGTGTTTTTGAACGGGGAAAGGATCGGGGAGCATCACTGTGGCTACACGGCATTTTCCATCGATATCAGCAAAAAACTGCGAATCGGGGCAGAAAATGTGCTTACAGTGCGGGTGGATAGCAGGGAGAACTTAAACATCCCGCCGTTCGGTATGTGATCGATTATATGACTTACGGCGGAATTTACCGGGAAGCTATGTGGATCTGAAAAATGAGACTTATCTCGCGGATATATTTCTGCACAGCGAAATACCGGAAGGTCAAAAGCCAGACGCAAAGCTGATCTCTGAAATAGAAATTAAAAACAGTGGCAAAACCGATGAAAAAAAGGAATTTCTCATCCGGCAGAGTATCAGAGAGCGCGGCACAGAAAACTACAGACAGATCGGTGAGGGCCGGGTGGCATCAGATCGTAAGCTTTCTTTTCCGGTGCCGGATGTAAAACTCTGGGATCTGGAGAATCCGGTGCTCTATGAAGTCAAAACAGAACTTTTGCAAAATGGAAATGTGCTGGATGAAAATATTACGCTGTTTGGATTCCGGACTGCAGTTTTTTTGCAGGACGGCTTCTATTTAAATGGCAAAAAAGTAAAGCTGCGAGGATTGAACCGCCATCAGAGTTATCCATATGTCGGCTATGCAATGCCGGAATCCATGCAGAAACGGGATGCAGACATTTTGAAAAATGAACTGGGCGTAAATGCGGTGAGGACGTCCCATTATCCGCAGAGCGGCATTTTGTGGAGCGGTGTGATGAACTGGGACTTTTGGTCTTTACGGAAATACCGGGCTGGCAGCACATCGGGGATGAAATCTGGAAAAAACAGG
>ENA-OQCN01000706-OQCN01000706.1-human-gut-metagenome-genome-assembly--contig:-NODE-706-length-17624-cov-2.247757_pt1 | contig 17624 bp, 27 predicted proteins | sample MGYA00242497_ERZ504576 | MGnify/ENA primary metagenome ERZ504576 (study PRJEB26092, sample SAMD00036296) | human gut metagenome | host: Homo sapiens | study: EMG produced TPA metagenomics assembly of... | reverse complement strand
CTTCAGATACTTATAGTAATGGCGGGTCACGGTGCCGTGCGCAGCTCGTACTCGTATTTGCCGTCCGGGCTGACCAGCACGCTGGTCATCATGGCCAGCGAGCCAAAGGCGGTGGAGACCATATCGCTCATCACGTCACCGTCGTAGTTCTTGCAGGCCCAGACAAAGCCGCCCTCGCTGCGGATGACGCGGGCCACGATGTCGTCAATGAGGCTGTAGAAGTAGGTAATGCCGGCAGCCTCAAATTTTGCCTTGTATTCGGCGTCGTACACCTCCTGGAAGATATCCTTGAAGGTGTGGTCATACTTTTTGGAAATGGTGTCCTTGGCGCCGAACCACAGATCCTGCTTCACGTCCAGTGCGTAGTTGAAGCAGCTGCGGGCAAAGCTGCGGATGGAATCGTCCTTGTTGTACTGGCCCTGCAGCACACCGGGACCCTCAAAATTGAACACAGTGGCACGCTGCTCGGTGCCGTCGGCACCGGTGAACAGCAGCTCTGCCTTACCGGCACCGGGGATGCGAAACTCCGTGCACTTGTACACGTCACCATAGGCATGGCGGGCGATGGTGATGGGCTTTTTCCAGTTCTTGACCACCGGCTTGATGCTGTCGATCATGATGGGGGCACGGAACACGGTGCCGTCCAGCACGGCGCGGATGGTACCGTTGGGGCTCTTCCACATCTCGTGCAGCTTGTACTCGTCCATGCGCTGGGCATTGGGGGTGATGGTGGCGCACTTGACCGAAACGCCGTACTTCTTGTTGGCAAGGGCGGCATCCATGGTCACCTTGTCGGCGGTAGCGTCGCGGTTGGGCAGGCCCAGATCATAATATTCGGTCTTGAGGTCCACAAACGGAAGGATCAGTTCGTCCTTGATCATCTTCCACAGAATGCGGGTCATTTCGTCGCCGTCCATCTCGACGAGGGGCGTGGTCATTTTGATCTTTTCCATAGCAGGGTTCCCTTTCCTCTCTTTGGATCGTTTCTCCAGCCGCGCTGCACTGCCAGATGCCGCGCGGCAGTTCGGCAGAATGTTTATTTGCGGTAAGCGGCTGCCAGCTTTTCAAGGGCCGGCAGGCTGCGCTTGACCTTTTCGGTATCGATGCAGTAGGCAAGGCGCACATAGCCCTTGACACCGAAGCTGTCGCTGGGCACCAGCAGCAGGTCAAACTCCCGGGCCTCATGCAGAAAGCGTTGGCATCCTCTTCCAGAGCCTTGGGGAAGATGTAGAAGGTACCGCCGGGGCGCTCCACCTCAAAACCCAGCGCGGTGAGCTTATCGTACAGCAGGTTCATGTTGGTCTCATACACACTCAGATCACTGGTCACATCCTGACAGCGACTTACGGCCCGCTGGATGATGCTGGGCGGCAGTTGTGGCCGGTGAAGCGGGAGATCTGGGCCATCATGTCCACCAGCACATCCTCACCCTCACAGCCCGGACGCACCGCCACATAGCCAAGGCGCTCGCCGGGCAGGCTCAGGCTCTTGGAATAGGAGAAGCAGGTGAGAGTGTGGGGGTAGAACGCCGCCGGATAGGGCACCTTTTTGCCGTCGAATGCGATATCCCGGTAGGGCTCATCGCTGACGAGGAAGATGTTGTGGCCAAACGCCCTGCTCTTCTCGGTCAGGATCCTGCCATGCGGGTGAGCGTCCCGGCAGAGTAGACCACGCCGGTGGGGTTGTTGGGGGTGTTGATGAGCACACAGGTGGTCTTTTCGCCGATCATCTGCTCGAATGCGTCCAGATTGGGCTGGAAGGTCGGTGCCTGCGGCGGCACCACCTTGAGGACTGCCCCGGTGCCCGCCACATAGGGGCCGTACTCCGGGAAGTAGGGCGCAAAGGTGAGCACCTCGTCGCCGGGCTGCGTGACCGCACGGATGGCATGGGCAATGGCACCCGCCGCACCGGTGGTGGGAAGATGTGCTTCTGCTCATAGGGCAGGCCAAAGGTCTTTGTCAGGTGCGCTGCCACATCGATGCGGAAGCCCGGGTCGCCCTGACTGGGGCAGTAGCCGTGCAGGTTTACCGGCTCTTCGTTGGTCAGCAGATCCTGCATGGCGGCAGTGAACTCCTGCGGGCAGGGCACGCTGGGGTTGCCCAGCGAGTAATCGAACACGTTCTCATATCCGATCTCGCAGCACGCTGCTTGCCGTACATGAAGGTCTCGCGGATGACGCTCTTATTGCCGAGCATCGCGCGATAAGTCTCGTTCAGCATAATACTTTCCCCCGAGAGTTTATTTGTGGGCAGCCGTATAGCTCTGCTCCACCTTGATGATGCAGCTGTAGGCTGTATCCTGTTCCTTGATGAACTGTTCCAGCTGTTCCAGCAGCTCTACCTTATCCCCTGCATAGCCTGCCGGCAGCACCAGATCGAACAGCACGTTGGTGTGGGTCCTGCCCGGCACGATGCGCAGATCGTGCAGCGAAAGGGCCGGGTCGAGCTGGCGCAGCTTTTCGGTCAGGCGGGCGCGCAGCACGCCCACGGCAGCATCCGAGGTGACGATGGGGTCGTAGTGGATGGTAACCAAAAGCCGGTCATTCTTTAGAAAATCCCGCTCGATGTTGTCGATCAGGTCTGTGCCTCCAGCGGGTCCTGCTCGGCAGGCAGCTCCACATGCAGGGAGGCGAACTGGTGCCCCGGGCCGTAGTCGTGCACCATCAAATCGTGCATTCCCAGCACGCCGGGATAAGAGAGCACCTTCTGCTCGATGTGGTCCACCAGATCCTCGCTGGGGCTTTCGCCCAGCAGCGGGCTGAGCGTATCCATCACAAGGCCCCAGCCGGAGATCAGGATGAACGCCGCCACGCCTACGCCCATCAGGCCATCCAGCACATCCCAGCCGGTCACGCGGCACAGCACCGCTGCAATGAGCACCGCGCTGGTGCTCAGCACATCGTTGCGGCTGTCCGCAGCAGTGGCAATGAGGGTCTCGGAGCCGATGATACGCCCGATGGTGCGGTTGAAGCCGCTCATCCAGAGCTTGACGAGGATGGATGCGATCAGCACGGCCACCGTGAGCCAGCTGAACATCACCGGGGTGGGATGCAGCACCTTGACCACAGATTCCTTCAGCAGCGAAAAGCCGATGCCGAGAATGGTCACGCTGACTACCAGCCCGCCAGATATTCATACCGGGCATGGCCGAAGGGATGCTCTGCGTCCGGGGCCTTGCCGGCCAGCTTGAAGCCCACCAGACTGACCACGTTGGACGAGGCATCCGACAGGTTGTTCAGGGCATCTGCATGATGGCAATGGAGCCGAACAGAGTGCCTACGGTCAGCTTGCCCAGACACAGCAGCAGGTTGCATGCCACGCCCACCCAGCAGGCAAGGTTGCCGTAGGCGGCGCGCACCTTAGGGTCCTGCGCATGGTCGGGCTGGCGGATGAAAAGACGGATCAAAAACTGAGTCATAACGGTCCTCCATGGGCAGCGCTGGACACCTGCATACCCTGTCATCGCTTATAGTATAGCATTTCGCTTTATCGTTTTAAAGTATTTTCCGAAAACTTTTGCCCGGTATAGAAAGACCCCGGCAGAGCGGGATGCCCTGCCGGGGAGCTTTATGGGAACGGTAAACCGGGATTCTCGGATGAATTACTTCTCAGAAGGCTTGCTCAGGTCCACGCTGCGATGATCTTGCGCACCGGCAGGATGCTCTTGGCATTCATGGACAGCTCGTCCACGCCCATGCGCAGGAAGGTCTCGGTCAGGGCGGTGTCGGCACCCAGCTCACCGCAGATGCCCACCCAGATGCCGTGGCGGTGGCCCGCCTCAATGGTCATCTTGATGGCGCGCAGCACAGCGGGATGGTGCGGGTTGAAGAACGGCTCCAGCTTTGCATTCTGGCGGTCCAGCGCACAGGTGTACTGGGTCAGGTCGTTGGTGCCGATGGAGAAGAAGTCGCACTCGGCAGCCAGCTCGTCCGCAATCAGCACAGCGGCGGGGGTCTCGATCATGGTGCCTACCTCGATGTTCTGGCCCATCTTCACGCCCTCGGCGGTCAGTTCTGCGCGGCACTCTTCCAGAACAGCCTTGGCATCCTGCAGCTCCCGCAGGCTGGTGATCATGGGGAACATGATGCTCATGTTGCCGTAGGCAGAAGCACGCAGCAGAGCGCGCAGCTGGGTCTTGAAGAAGTCCCTGCGGGTCAGGCAGATGCGGATGGCGCGGTAGCCAGAGCGGGGTTCTCCTCGTGATCCAGCTTCATGTAATCGACGGTCTTATCGGCACCGATGTCACAGGTACGGACGACCACCTTGCGGGGAGCCAGACTCTCCACCACCTGCTTGTAGGCCTCGAACTGGTAGTCCTCGGTGGGGAAGTCCTTGCAGTTCAGGTAGACGAACTCAGTGCGGAACAGGCCCACGCCGCCGGCATCGTTCTGCTGCACAGCACCCACATCGCTCATGCCGCCGATGTTGGCAAAGACATTGATGGTCTTGCCGTCCAGCGTGGTGTTGGGCTTGCCCTTCAGCTCCTGCAGCAGGGCCTGCTTCTTCTGATCTTCCTGCTGGCGCTTCTTCAGACTCTTGAGCAGGTCGGGGGTGGTTCAACGTAAACGCAGGCGTTGTAGCCATCGATGACCGCCATCTTGCCGTCCCAGTCGTCCTGAATATCCTTGCACTGGATCAGGGCAGGGATGTTCATGCTGCGGGCCAGAATGGCGGTGTGGCTGTTGGAGCTGCCCTCACGGGTGATAAAGCCCAGCAGCAGGCTCTTATCCATGCGGACGGTCTCAGACGGGGCCAGATCCTCCGCGACCAGAATGCTGGGCTCGGTGCCTGCAGGCTGGCATTGTCCACCCCTGCAGGATGTCCAGAATGGCCTGTGCGATATCGATGACATCTGCACTGCGGGCCTGCAGATACGGGTCATCCATGGCGGCGAACACCGCAGCCTGATTGTTGCCTGCCGTCTTGACGGCGTACTCGGCACACTTTTTCTGGCTGTTGATGATCTCCTTGATGGCATCCACAAAGTCGTCGTCTTCCAGCATCATGGCGTGGATGTTGAACACCTCGGCGATGTCCTCGCCAGCCTCTGCCAGTGCCTTTTCATACAGCGCAGTCTGCTGCTCAATGGCCTTCTGCTGCGCTTCTTCAAAACGCGCCACTTCCGCTGCGGTATCCGCTACCTCTGCGGCAGAAATGGCAGTATCCTTTTTCTTGTAGATCTTGAGCTTGCCGATGGCGATGCCATTCAGGACGCTCTTACCGGTGCTACCTGCATTGCACACTACTCCTTCTTCATCTGTGCCGGGGCCGCACTGCTCCGACAGTCCAAAAAAGCCCCCGCAGCTCACCCGCGAGGGCCTTCCTCATCTTAACTGCGGAATCAGACGTTCTCGGTCAGGAACTTCTGGATGGCTGCTGCTGCAGCTTCCTCGTCGTCGCCCTCGACCTTGACGGTAACGGTCTCACCCTGCTTGACGCCCATGCCCATCAGAGCCATCAGCTTGCGCATATCGCAGCTCTTGCCGTCCTTTTCCAGGGTAGCGCTGCTGGCAAAGCCCTTGACGGTCTTGACGAGCAGGCCGGCGGGACGAGCGTGGATGCCGCATGCATCCTTAACGGTATACTGGAATTCCTTCATAATCATTTTCTCCTTACTTGATCCCGTGCGGCGCTTCTGCACTTGCACCAGACGCGGCCGAGCCGCGGCACGGTTGATACATCTATTATAAACCTTGCCGGTAATTTTTCACCATTTCATATTGCTAATTTTTATGCAAAATTTCGGTACAATTGAACATACAAATGTGACAAAAATGCACGCATTTCACTTTTTCTTCTGCTTGTGCGCAAATTTTAGGCAAATTGCGACCTGATTTTGCATCAAAACCCGAAGCTGTTCCCGGTCGTTTCCGGCTTTGGCAGGTCGTTCCGGTGCTTATTCCACCGGATATCCCTCGGCATCCAGCGGCAGTTCCGTATAAGGCACAGCCTGCGGCACGGCATCCGGCTCACCGGAGGTTTGCTGGGCGGTCAATTCCTCGTCATGGCGTTCGCCCAATCGCCGCTGTAGTCCTCGCCGGAGGTCTGCTGTGCCGGTTCGCTGCCGGTCAGCTCTTCGTCGTGCGCTCACCCCAGTCGCCTCGTAGTCCTCGCCGGAAGTCTGCTTTGCCTCAGCTTCCGCCATGGCGGCCTGCATGTCTTTCAGGCCCACCACAACGCCGGAGGGCCGTTCCAGCAGGTAAGCTCCCACGGCCTTTTTGCGGTACACCAACAGCACGCCGTAGCGACTGGTCTCGCCGCTGCTTGCCGCCGGGATCAGCGCCGTCCATTTTTCCACGGTCTTGCCCTTGTAGCGTGCAAGATCCATGCCGCTCTGCTGCACCACCCCGTTGAAGGCCGAAAAGCTGTCATCCCACTTGCGGGGGATCTTGACCTTGTCTGCCGTGATGGATGCGCCGTCCACATCCAGACCGTAGCCGGTGAACCATGTCTGGATGTCCTGTGCACTCTCAATTTTGTTCACCGCCGCCGAGACCGCAACGGTGCGGTTGCTGATGAACCGGCCCAGCAGAGCACTGCCCACCACCAGTGCGCAGCACATGGCACCCAGACCCAGTTTTTTCAGGCTCGTTTTGCTCAGTGTAACTACAAACATATCCCCATGCCTCCCCAGCCTGTTTATTGCTCTGAGAACAATTTATTCAGAGTTCGGGCAGGTTATGACGATTTAAAATGCCCACCGTATGATTCTTCCCGTGCAGCGCGGCCGTGTGGGGCAGGCCGGATGGCTTTTACAAAATTTTTCTCCGCCGGGTACGTTCTCTTTTGTGTGCCAAAAGAGAACCAGAAAAGCACCCGCTACTTTCGAGGCGCGGGAGGCACGAATTAAGGGCTGCTCGCCCTTAATAATCCCAAAGCAGTTGGGCTCCATACAAAAAATCCAAGTCGCTTCGCTAAAGGATTTTTTTGTGTTGCGCCGATTTGAAGTCGCTTGCGCGACGAAACGTAAGGGCAACAGCATGTTTCATGCTGACGTGAATGCTCCCGCAGAGCCAGCATCAGCAAATGCCGTTTGCCGTTACGACCCTCCCTGTGAAAAAGCAACTCCGAAACGGCCGCAGCCGTTTCGGAGTTGCAAATAAAAATACTATTTCCGCTATTTATGCTCAGAGCGAAGCGGAGAGCATTCCAAATCGTCTCTCCCGCTTTAATGCGCCTTCACAAAATCCTCCGGCGAGACTTCGCGTTCTGGCGGAGCACCTGTTTCAGCACCTGCATCACGCCGTATTCCCGGTGGGACGGTGCCAGAAACGGCACCTGCGCCCGCAGCAGTCTGCTGCCGTTCTCCATCAAAAAGCCGTACTTCGCGGTGGTGAGCATCTCGGCATCGTTGTAAGTGTCACCAAAGGCCATCATGCTGTCGGCCGGAATGCCCAGCAGTGCACCCACCTTTGCCAGTGCTGCACCTTGTGCACACCTGGGTTCATCACGTCCACCCAGTTTCTGCCTGCCACTGCCACCGAGAATGCACCGCCATTTCCGGTGTGGAATGCGCCGTAGATTCGGTCAAAGGCTTTCTGCGAGTCGTCGTTGGGCAGATAGACGGTAAACTTATCCGCCGCCGCTTCCACCGCAGTCAGGTCATCCACGTATTCCACCCGGGTATAAAAATTCTTGAAAACTTTATCGTATTTCTCGTCCTGCTTTTCCGCGTAGGCCGCCTGCAGTCCGCACAAAAGGCCCACGTCTCCGGCCTGCTTTGTGCTGCGGGCCAGCTGCCGCCAGCCCTCGGCAGGCATTTCGGACACAAACAGGTCTTTCCCTTCCAGCGGGCAGCGCCGCCGTTGTCGCCAATGAGAATGATCTCCTCCAGCAGATCCGGGAACATCGTTTCCAGTGTGTACAGAGCCGCCCGCTGGCGGCGGCAAACAAGATGCCCTGCCCGGCCAGTGCACGGATGGTCTCGGTAAACTTTGGCGGCAGCTGGCTGTACTCGTCCAGAAGGGTCGCGTCCATGTCCGATGCGATCAGGCGAATGCGGTCCATTGCAGTTTCCTCACTTATCCGATGTAGCTGATGTTCACGTCCATATCGCCCTTATAGCCGGGCAGGCGTGCCGTGCAGGTGCCCTGCCACAGGGCGCAGTCGATGGGGCTGCTGGCAACACCATAATGCGCGTTCCAGATGGTATATTTTTTCAGGCTGTTCAGATTGACACGCTTGCGGTACCACAGGGTAGAGGCATACACACCGGGTTTGTAGCCCTGTGCCTTGACCTCCTCACAGAAGGCGATGGCACACTTGGTGCGGTCCTCCATACCCAGACCGTCGGCGCGGCCGGAACCATTGGAAGCGCCGGATGCTTCGGTGTCAAAGAAGATGGGGTAATCCAGCTTGCGTCCGTTCAGCACGTAGGCGCAGGCAAAGGCTTCCTCCTTGGCTTCTTCCTCGGTGGTGGCCTGACTGAAGAAATACACGCCCACCTTCAGGCCCGCATTCTTCACATTGGTGAAATGCTCCTCGAACATGGGGTCCAGCACCAGCGTGCCGGAAGCACCATAGCCGCGGTAGCCGATGCGGACGATCACAAAGCTCACGCCTGCCTTTTTGATCTGGTTCCAGTCGATGTTCTTCTGATACTTGGAAACATCCACACCGAAGGTCTTGCCATTTTCCAGCACGCCGTCCGCATTGAAGTAATAGAGTTTATTGTCGATGCACTGGATGCCGGTCACCGGCTTGTTGGTGGTCTGGCTGTAGTAGTAGGTCTTGCCGCCGGAGGTGCGCCAGCCGGAATAGACTGGCTCCGTATCGCTCTTGCCCAGCCAGCCGAACAGGAAATTGAGCAGCCAGGTGAAAAAGCCGTTCTCATCGCTCAGGTCGATGCACTGGGCCTCGGCGGCATCCATGGCACCGGCATCCAGCGCGGCACGGATCTCTTCCGGTGTCAGCACCACGCTGTTTTCCGGCGTGTGCTGGTTCGTGCTGTTTTCCTCCGCTTCAGTGGCCTGTACAGGCGGCGCTTCCGGGTCCTGTGCAGCAAGCTCCGGGGTCTCCGTCTGCAGGGTGGGCATTGCCGTTTCCTGCTGTGCAGAAACAGTCTCGGTCACTGCCGCGGTACTTTCTTCCGGCTGTGCAGCCAGTGCCAGCGGTGCGCCCATTGAAAAGGTCATTGCCAATGCCAGAACTGCCGCTGCGCACCGCGTTTTGCCGTGGGTGCCGCGGGCAGTCAGTTTATTCCAGAACGTTTTTTTCATGCTGTGCTCCATACCTCATGTATTTTTATCGGGATGCCGCCCTTTGCAAAAAGGGCGGCGTTTCATCTTCTCAATACTTTTTCAGTATACACCCGCGGGCAAGCCCCCGTCAATTGCCGCACACTGCAAAGCGCAGCTCCGAAAAGCTGCCGCCCCGGTATCAGAAAATGCTCCAAAACAGATACGTCTCAGCCCGCAAAAACATTGCACAAAGCCAAAAATTGCAGATATTTCCAGCAAAATCAGCATTTTGTCTTGTTGTCTTGACATGTGTATGGTATTATACTTGACATGCAGTTTTTGCATTGAATCCACCATCTTGAAACAGAAAGGCAGTTTCTCATGTCAAATGTGAAAGATTTCTTAAAACGCAAGGATATCGTCATCACCCGCAACGCTATCTCATTGAAGCGCTGGGTGCCATGGCGCAGGGCCTGTTTGCCAGCCTGCTGATCGGCACCATCATCAAGACGCTGGGCCAGCAGACCGGCCTTGACGTGCTGGTAGACCTTGGCGGCTATGCCACGGCCATGAGCGGCCCGGCCATGGCCTGCGCCATTGGCTGGGCGCTGCACTGCCCGCCGCTGGTGCTGTTCAGCCTGATTACCGTAGCTACTCGGCCAATGCGCTGGGCGGCGCAGGCGGCCCGCTGGCCGTGCTCATCATTGCCATCGTGGCTTCCGAACTGGGCAAGGCCGTGAGCAAGGAGACCCGCGTGGACATCCTCGTGACCCCGCTGGTGACCATTTTTCCGGCGTGGGCCTTTCCATGCTGATCGCCGCACCCATTGGCGCTGCCGCAAGTCAGGTGGGCACCCTGATCATGTGGGCCACCGAACAGGCTCCGCTGGTCATGGGCATTCTGGTATCCGTCATTGTGGGCGTGGCGCTGACCCTGCCCATTTCCTCTGCCGCCATCTGCGCCGCGCTGGGTCTGACCGGCCTTGCCGGCGGTGCCGCCGTGGCAGGCTGCTGCGCCCAGATGATCGGCTTTGCCGTGATGAGCTACAAGGAGAACGGCGTGGGCGGTCTGGTCAGTCAGGGCCTTGGCACCAGCATGCTGCAGATGGGCAACATCGTCAAGAACCCCCGTATCTGGATCGCGCCCACACTGGCCAGTGCCATCACCGGCCCGCTGGCCACCTGCGTGTTCCACTTTGAGATGAACGGTGCCGCTGTCTCTTCCGGCATGGGCACCTGCGGTCTGGTGGGCCAGATCGGCGTGTACACCGGCTGGGTCAGCGACATTGCCGCCGGCGTCAAGACCGCCATCACCCCGATGGACTGGGCTGCCATGGTGCTGCTGTGCTTTGTTCTGCCTGCCGTGCTGAGTGTGATCTTCTGCGAGATCGAGCGCAAGCTGGGCTGGATCAAAGAGGGCGACCTGAAGCTGAACTGATTTTTAAGCGGAAAAATCTTTTTGCTTTTTGATAGAGCAAATCCCGGCAGGCTACGGTCTGCCGGGATTTGTCTTTTCACGGTTAAACACGTGACGACGCTCTGCACAGGAAGCGCTCAAACGATCCGTTTCCCGTCCAGCACTGCCTGCGTGAGGGTGTCGCCTTCATACACCAGCTTGAGGGAGAAATAAGGCCGTTCCTCATTCAGCAGCCGGAAGAAGATTTTGTCGCCCTCCCAGATGGGCAGTTCAGCCGCCTTATCCTTCGGCACCCATTCCAGCACGCCTTCCCTGCAGGCATCGCCCTGCACCATCTCGCCCGTCCATTCATCAGCGGTGTACAGGTGGATGAACTCGGTCATGTTGCCCCAAATAAAGGTCAGCAGACCCCGGGCGCGGAAGCGCTTCAGCGTCAGGCCGGTCTCCTCCTTCACTTCCCGCAGCAGGCAGTCCTCCGGGCTTTCAAACCGATCAAACTTTCCGCCTACACCGATCCATTTGTCGTGGTTGTAGTCGTCCTGCTTTTTGATACGGTGCAGCATCAGGTAGGCATCGTCCCGTTCCAGATAGCACAGCGTGGTGCTGAAAATGGGAAATTCCGGTTCATGAAGGCTCCTAGATTCATTGAGTTCTCCTTTTGATCTTGTTTTTGTGGAAAATGCCGTTTTTCGCTGCGGCCCCTCCCGCGAAAAAAACACCCCCGGCAAAGCCGCAGGCTTGCGGGGGTGCAAACCAAAAATAACTTTTTCCTCTGAATATGCCAGAGCAACGCGGCGGCAATTTAAAATCATTGCCCCTTCCGGCTTGCTCTTCCCTTGCCCGCATTGTTCAGCTTGCGCACAAGGTCGTTCTGATGCTTGCGCTGGCTGGGCGTGGGCTGCGGGTCTTTGGCCTCCTCAGCGCGGCGGCCGCTCTGGGCGGTGTCCGGATCGATGCGTTCCAGCGTCCACTCCTGATTGCCGCCGGCCACAAAGTTCCAGATCTGGGCCTGTGCGCCGTTGGAGGTGTTCATACCCACAAGGTCGATGTATTTATCCGCCAGCACATTGCGGATGCGGGTGCGCCCGCTGCGGGTGGGCTCCAGCGCCCAGCACTGACTCAGCCCGCTGGTGCGGTCCCACTGGTGCAGCCATGTGCCCTCCACCACACCGCCAAGGGCCAGATCCATCATCTTGCCGGTAAAGCGGTTGCAGATGCGCCAGCGGCCCTCGCCTGCATCCACGAACTGCCACTGCTGCCACGGATGGCCTGCATAGCTCCACAGCTGGATGGCCGCGCCGTTCTCGGTGTTGAAGTTCTTTACTTCCAGTACCTTTCCATTGGGGGCTTTGATGATATAAAATTCATTTTCCAGAATGACTGCCTGTGATGCCTTTGCCATAGAGCACGACTCCTTTCCAGTTTGGTAGCCCTATTATAGCGTATTTGTCCTTTGGCAGCAAGAATGCTTTTCCATAATCTTTTTACGTTTTATTGTGCATTTTGACATGATTCCCGCAACGATAACGTTTACGCGCAACAAAACCGTCTCTGCAGGGAATTTCTTTACACTCCGGCCTGTCTTGTGATACAATAAAGGCACACGCTTTTAGGGAGGGATTTGGAATGACCAACGAAACCTTGGAAACCATTAAAAGCCGCCGCAGCTGCCGTGCCTATAAGCCGGAGCAGATCACCGACGAAGAGCTGAATGCCGTGCTGGAAGCCGCACCTACGCTGCCAGCGCCATGGGCCGCCAGAGCGCAAAGATCGTGGTGGTGCAGGACGCTGCCACCCGCGCCCAGCTCACCCGCATGAACGCCGCTGTCATGGGCAAGGACACCGACCCTATGTACGGCGCTCCTACCATTCTGGTAGTGCTGGCCGATGCCGGTTCCAAAAATGCCGTGCAGGACGGCAGCCTTGTCATGGGCAACCTGATGCTGGCCGCCGCCTCGCTGGGGCTGGGCAGCTGCTGGATCAACCGCGCAAAGGAAGAGTTTGAATCCGACGAGGGCAAGGCCCTGCTCCGGCAGTGGGGCATCGAGGGCGATTGGGTCGGCGTCGGCCACTGCATTCTGGGCTATCCTGCTGCAGACCCCAAGCCCGCCGCCCCCCGCAAGCCGGATTATATCGTAAAAGTATAAGGAGAACTATGAAGCCTGATTACAAGCTGGTCGCCAAGGCCAAATACATCCACGCCACCGCCGACCTTGCCAGTGAACTCTGGCATGAGGTGTACAAGCGCTATTACCCCGCAAAGCAGCTGGACACCCTTGTGGAAGAGCTGCAGAGCGCCGATGCCATTGAGGAGGACATCGACAACGATGTGAACTACTTCCTCGTGGTTCTGGGCGGCAAGACCATCGGCTACTTTGCGTGGAAGATGGAGAACACCGCCCTGCATCTGATGCACCTGTACCTCAGGCCCGAATACCGCGGCAAGGCACTGGGCCGGGACATCGTGCTCTCCTGCGAGCGGCTGGCCCGCGGCGAGGGCAAGGGCCGTGTGTGGTGCACCGTGCACGCCAAGGCCCTGCCGGTGCAGCAGTTCTTCAAGGCCCTGCGCTACCGCAATTTAAAGCCCGCCGAGCAGGAAAACGGCACCGTCCCCCGGGACGAAGTGGTATTTGAGCACACGCTGGGCTAAAAAGCCGCAAATGCTATTGAAATTTCTCCCCGTTTGTACTACACTGGTGTAGTGTAATAAAGTGTCTGCCTGTGGGCGGCATCTGCAAAAAAGGAGAACAACATGGCAAAAGATCATCCTACCGGCCAGTCCGGTCTGTATCAGGCATTTTTGCAGCTCAAGACCCCGGAACAGTGCTACCGTTTTTTACAGGATGTGTGCAGCTATTCCGAGCTGAGCGCAATGGAGCAGCGCTACAACATTGCCGAAATGCTGGTGGACAAGCGCATCTACACCGAGATCATGGATAAGACCGGTGCATCCAGCGCCATCATCAGCCGGGTAAGCCGGGTGCTGAGTGCCAACGACAGCGTATTGCGCGCCTTGCTGGAAGCGGAAAAAGCTGCCGACGATCAAAACTGAACTTCCACACAAACCATGCCGCGTGCCGCCCGTGCGGTATGCGGCTTTTATCATTCAACCGGGAAGGCAGAAGTCCCCACGCCAGCGGGGTACTTCTATCGTTTTTCCTCATGCGGTGCAGATGCGCCGTCTTCATCAGAAATCAGGGAGGTTTGATTTTTATGAGCAAAGCTGTTGTATTTTTTGCCGAGGGCACCGAGGAATGTGAAGCCCTGCTGGTGGTCGATCTGCTGCGCCGCGCCAAGGTGGAGGTGACCGTGGCCAGCGCATCCGGCAGCCGCGAGATCGTGAGCAGCCACAAGGTGCATATCACCGCCGACGCACTGGCCGAAGAGGTGGATTATTCGGATGTGGACATGGTGGTGCTGCCCGGCGGCATCCCCGGCACCCCGAACCTTGCCGCCAACAAGACCGTTACCGACACCTGCGTTTCCTTTGCAAAGAGCGGCAAAAAGGTAGCTGCCATCTGCGCAGCACCCAGCGTGCTGGCATCTCTCGGCCTGCTGGAGGCAGAAAAGCCACGGCGCACGCCGGTTTCCAAGACAAATTGGCCGGTGCCGAGGTGCTGGATACCGAAGTGGTAGTGGACGGCAATATCACCACCAGCTACGGTCTGGGCGGTGCCATCCCCTTTGCGCTGGAGCTGGTGCGCCAGCTGGCCGGGCAGCTGAGGCCGACCGCATCCAGAACGCCATCGCCTACCGCCACTGAGGGAGGAAACTGAAATGCGTTTTGTCACCTGCCGCCTGCCGGACGGCGTAGAAGATCCGGCCATTCTTTCGCCGGACGCACACAGATCTGGCCGCTGAGCTGGCTGGGCCTTTCCTATGAAACCTTGTCCGATGCCATCCCCTTTCTGACCCCGCAGGTGCGGGCCGGCCTGCAGCTTGCCATTGCGGGCATCCCAGCCCTGCCCGTGGATGCCGTGCAGCTGCAAAGCCTATTCCCTGCCCGGCGCAGGATGTGGTGTGCCTTGGCATCAACTACATGGCCCACTCGGACGAAGCGGAGAAATACTCTGCCGATGCCTTTGCAACCAAACATCAGGATGCCATTTATTTTTCCAAGCGCGTTTCCCGCGCTGTGCCGGACGGCGGCTTTATTGAAGCTCACACTGACCTTGTGCAGAAGCTGGACTACGAATGCGAGCTGGCTGTGATTCTGGGCAAAGATGCCAGGGATGTGCCCGCCGGGCAGACAAAAGACTATGTGTTCGGCTACACCATCCTGAACGACGTTTCCGCCCGCGATGTGCAGACCGCCCACAAGCAGTGGTATTTCGGCAAAAGTCTGGACGGCTTCACGCCCATCGGCCCCTGCATCGTTACCGCAGACGAATTCGACACCTACCCGCCCAAGCTCGGCATCCGAAGCTTCGTCAACGGCGAAAAGCGGCAGGACTCCAACACCGGCCTGCAGATCTTTGATATCGACCACGTGATCCACGAGCTTTCGCAGGGCATGACCCTGAAGGCCGGCACCATCATTGCCACCGGCACCCCGGCAGGCGTGGGCATGGGCATGGACCCGCCGCAGTTTTTGAAGCCCGGCGACACGGTGCGCTGTGAGATCGACGGCATTGGCAGCCTGACCAACACCGTGCGGTGAGCACTGGCATTTGTGCCAAATATCCACTGCGTTTTCCGTCTGTTTGCATGAAAATCCGCAGCGGCACTGCTCTTTTGCGGGTAGGTGTGGTATACTGGAACACGCGAAATACTGCGGCCGCTGGCCGTCAAAAAGGGGTAAATGAAACATGAAAGAATACGCATTCGGCATCGATCTGGGCGGCACCACCGCCAAGATCGGCCTGTTCAAGACCACCGGCGAACTGCTGGAAAAGTGGGAAGTTCCCACCGACACCTCCAACGCCGGTGAGCACATTCTGAAAAATCTGCCGCTGCCGTGCAGGGCAAAATGCAGGAAAAAGGCCTTGCCGCTGAGCAGGTAGAGGGCGTGGGCGTGGGCGTGCCCGGCCCTGTGCTGGACAGCCGCATCGTGCCATCATCTGCGCAAACCTCGGCGGCTGGGGCAAGCATAATGTGGCCGAAGAACTTGGCGGTATGCTGGGCGGCATCAAGGTTCTGGTGGGCAACGATGCCAACGTGGCCGCTCTGGGCGAGATCTGGATGGGTGCCGCCAAGGGCTGCCGCAGCGCGGTCATGGTCACGCTGGGCACCCGGGCGTGGGCGGTGGTGTCATCGTCAACGGCAAGGTCATTGATGGCACCCACGGTGCCGGCGGCGAGATCGGCCACCTCACGGTGGACCGCCACGAGACCGCTGCCTGCGGCTGCGGCAAGCACGGATGTCTGGAGCAGTATTCCAGTGCCACCGGCGTTGTGCGCTGCATGAAGAAGCTGCTGGACGAGAACCCGGACACCCCCTGCACCCTGCGCGGCACCGAGTTTGCCGCCAAGGACGTGTTTGATGCCGCCCGCAATGGCGACGCCCTTGCCGCCCGCGAGGTGGACGAGATGACCGATACCCTCGCATGGCGCTGGCAACCATTGCCGCCACCGTGGACCCGGAGATGTTCATGGTGGGCGGCGGCGTGTCCCGTGCAGGCGAGGTTCTGTTTGCCCGCTGCGGGAGCACTTCAAGGTCTATGCCTTCAAGTCCTGCCGTGAGACCCCTATCGTGCCCGCCATCCTTGGCAACGATGCCGGTATCTATGGTTCTGTGCGCCTGATCGTGGGCGAATAACGCCCTCCTCAGAAGGTAAACTGCTGAACAAAAATTGAAGCTCTGCCGTTCAAGCAAAAAACAGCCCCCGATACGTACTGTATCAGGGGCTGTTTTTATTCATTTTTTATATTTGTTCTGTGTTATAAACCGCTCTTATCCACAGCAACGTTGACCGTGACATAGTACTTACAATTGCTCACCTTGACTGCCAGTGCCAGACCGTCAATGGTCTCATGATCGGGATCTTCGGGAACGGAATCTTCCGAAGGATGAACTTTCAGGTCGCCCGGATCGTAATCGTCCAGCTTCCAGCCTTTCTTACCAGCCAGCAGTTTTTCAATTTCAGCCTTATCAACTGCCTGACCTTCTTTTGCTGCCTCTTCAACCACCTGAATCTTGTCGCTGGGCAAATTGTTTTCAACAGCCCCGCCAAACTTGCAGAAAATTACAGCGACATCAACCTTCTGAGGATCCGGAACAAAGTCTTCGCCCTTGCAGCCCGTCATCATACCGACTGCCGCAACAGCCAGTGCAGTCATGCCTGCACCCTTCAAAAAAGAACGACGAGAAATCTGATCCATAATTTACTTTCCTCCTTATGGTTTTTCCCCGCGGCACTGTGAGTCCGTTATTTCGTATCGCGTACCGCTGACAGGCTCTTATTAAAAAGAATACCCCCTTGTATGTATTTGTCAATATGCAATCCTTGATTTCTGACTTTTTCACAAAAAATTTTTCTTTTATTCAACCTGCCTGTACTCCTGCCTCTGCTCAAAAGAAATGCCGCTGAAACCAGCGGCATTTTGTGCGAACCTGCTCAGCAGGTTCTCTTTTTTTTACTCAATGCTGTCTTTTCCGGACTGAACTGCAGGAGTTGCTCAGCGTGATGAGTTTTGTGTTCATTTTTCCAGTTCCAGCGTATCTTCCCCCGGCAGCTGGTTCCACAGGCGGTAGTAGACGCCTGCTTTGCCAGCAGCTGGTCGTGGGTGCCGGATTCCACGATGCCCTCTTCGCCCAGCACAAGGATGCGGTCGTAGTCCTTGATGGTGGTCAGGCGGTGGGCGATGGTCAGGGTGGTGCGGCCATGGGCCAGCTTTTCAAGGCTCTGGCCCACCAGGATCTCGCTTTCGTTGTCCAGCGCGCTGGTGGCCTCGTCCAGAATGAGGATGGGCGGGTTCTTCAGGAACACCCGGGCAATGGCGATGCGCTGCTTCTGTCCGCCGGAGAGCTTGACACCGCGCTCACCCACATAGGTATCAAAGCCATCCTTCAGGCCAGAATGAACTTTTCG
>ENA-OQCN01000705-OQCN01000705.1-human-gut-metagenome-genome-assembly--contig:-NODE-705-length-17630-cov-3.069759_pt1 | contig 17630 bp, 16 predicted proteins | sample MGYA00242497_ERZ504576 | MGnify/ENA primary metagenome ERZ504576 (study PRJEB26092, sample SAMD00036296) | human gut metagenome | host: Homo sapiens | study: EMG produced TPA metagenomics assembly of... | reverse complement strand
AAGAAAAAACTGGTAGACAAACGGATATGAAAGTTGTATATTAATACATAACAAATCCGACAAAAGACAACTGTTTTTCAGGCGAAGACAGATGAGTGGATGGAGAAAGGAAGTTGAAGATGAAAGAGCAGAAATTAGACCGTTTTTCTGTAGCGGGCAGCTGTAAGACAGAAACCGGAATGTATGATCCGAGATTTGAACATGATAACTGCGGTATCGGTGCTGTTGTCAATATCAAAGGTATCAAGACACATGCAACGGTAGAGAATGCATTAAAGATCGTAGAAAACTTGAAACACAGAGCAGGTAAAGATGCAGAGGGCAAGACAGGTGACGGTGTTGGTATTCTGCTTCAGGTATCACACAAGTTTTTCTCCAAAGTGACAAAACCACTTGGAATCGAGCTTGGAGAGGAGAGAGACTACGGTGTCGGCATGTTTTTCTTCCCGCAGGATGAATTAAAACGCAACCAGGCGAAGAAAATGTTTGAGGTCATCGTGAACAAGGAAGGAATGGAGTTCTTAGGATGGAGAGAAGTTCCAACCGATCCGACCAAACTTGGACAGAAAGCAGTTGACTGTATGCCGTATATTATGCAGGGCTTTGTCAAACGTCCGGCAGAAGTGGCAAAGGGACTTGATTTTGACCGCAAACTGTATGTGGCAAGACGTGTTTTTGAACAGTCCAACGATGATACTTATGTGGTTTCTTTATCCAGCAGAACCATCGTATACAAAGGTATGTTCTTAGTAGAGCAGCTTCGCTTATTCTTTGCTGACTTACAGGATAAAGATTACGAATCAGCGATCGCAACCGTGCACTCCCGTTTCTCCACGAACACGAATCCAAGCTGGGAGAGAGCGCATCCGAACCGTTTTATCGTACATAACGGTGAGATCAACACCATCAAGGGTAATGCGGACAAGATGCTTGCCCGCGAGGAGACGATGGAGTCTGAGCACTTAAAAGGAGAACTGCAGAAGGTACTTCCGGTTATCAATTCCGAGGGTTCCGACTCCGCAATGCTTGATAATACCTTGGAATTTCTGGTTATGAGCGGCATGGAACTTCCACTTGCAGTTATGATCATGATCCCGGAGCCATGGGCAAACAACCGCATCATGTCACAGAAGAAAAAGATTTCTATCAGTATTATGCGACGATGATGGAGCCGTGGGACGGACCTGCATCTATTCTGTTCTCCGACGGTGATATGATGGGAGCAGTGCTTGACCGCAACGGTCTGCGTCCTTCCCGTTATTACATTACAGATGATGATTATCTGATCCTCTCCTCCGAGGTCGGTGTACTTGATATCGATCCGACAAAGATTCTCGTAAAAGAGCGTCTGCGTCCTGGTAAAATGCTTCTGGTTGATACCGTTGCAGGCCGCGTGATCGACGATGATGAGTTGAAAGAAACTTATGCAAACAAACAGCCATACGGTGAATGGCTTGACCGCAACCTCTTAAAACTGGAAGATCTAAAAATCCCGAACGAGCGTGTGCCGGAATACACCAAGGAAGAGCGCCAGAGAATGCAGAAAGCTTTCGGTTATACATTCGAGTCCCTGCGTGAAGCAATCCTTCCGATGGCAAAGAACGGCGGCGAGGGCACCTCTGCCATGGGTATTGATACACCGCTTGCTGCACTTGCAAGTGACCATCAGCCATTATTCAACTATTTCAAACAGCTGTTTGCACAGGTAACAAACCCGCCGATCGACTCGATCCGTGAGAAAGTTGTAACATCCACGACAGTCTATATCGGTGAAGACGGTAACCTCTTAGAGGAGAAGGCAGAGAACTGCCAAGTACTAAAAGTAAATAACCCGATTCTGACAAACACAGACCTGATGAAGATCAAAGCCATGAAGGTGCCGGGATTTAAAGTAGAAGTGATCCCGATCATTTACTATAAAAACACGAGCCTTGAAAAGGCAATCGACCGTCTGTTTGTGGAAGCCGACCGTGCATACAGAGATGGCGCAAACATCCTGATCCTTTCTGACCGTGGAATCGATGAGAACCATGTTCCGATTCCTTCACTGCTTGCTGTCTCAGCCTTACAGCAGCATCTGGTAAGAACGAAAAAGAGAACATCGGTTGCGATGATCTTAGAGTCCGGCGAACCGAGAGAGGTACATCATTTTGCAACACTGCTCGGCTATGGTGCGTGCGCGATCAACCCATATCTGGTACAGGATACGGTAAAACAGCTTGTGGACGAGCATATGCTTGACAAAGATTACTATGCAGCCGTACAGGATTACAACAATGCAATCTTAAACGGTATCGTAAAGATCGCATCCAAGATGGGTATTTCCACGATCCAGTCTTACGAGGGTTCTAAGATCTTCGAGGCGATCGGTATTGATAAAAATGTCATTGACAAATATTTTACCAACACGGTCAGCCGTATTGGTGGTATCACATTAAAGGATATTGAAAATGATGTCAATGAGCTTCATTCTGCAGCCTACGATCCGCTTGGACTTGAATCCGATCTGACTTTAGAGAGCCGCGGACGCCATAAGATGAGAAGCGGAGCAGACCCGCATCTTTACAATCCTGCAACGATCCATCTGTTACAGGAGGCAACCAGACGAGGTGACTATGAGCTGTTCAAACAGTACACGGATCTGGTTAATAAGGAAGAAAGAGAGATCACACTGCGTGGACTGATGGATTTCAATTACCCGAAAAAAGGTGTACCGCTTGAGGAAGTAGAGAGTGTTGACTCCATTGTACAGAGATTTAAAACAGGTGCGATGTCCTATGGTTCCATTTCACAGGAGGCACATGAGACGCTCGCAATCGCAATGAATCGCCTGCATGGAAAATCCAACTCCGGTGAAGGTGGTGAGGATGCAGAGCGTATCGCAAGTAAAAACAGCAGTGTCAACCGCTGTTCTGCGATCAAACAGGTTGCATCCGGACGTTTCGGTGTCACCAGCCAGTATTTAGTCAGTGCACAGGAGATCCAGATCAAGATGGCACAGGGGGCAAAACCTGGTGAAGGCGGACATCTTCCGGGTAAAAAAGTTTATCCGTGGATCGCAAAGACCAGACTTTCCACTCCGGGCGTGGCTCTGATCTCTCCGCCGCCACATCACGATATTTATTCCATCGAGGATCTTGAGCAGCTGATCTTCGACTTAAAGAACTCGAACCGTGATGCGAGAATCACAGTAAAACTGGTATCTGAGGCAGGTGTGGGTACCGTTGCAGCCGGTGTTGCAAAAGCAGGTGCACAGGTTGTACTGATCTCCGGTTATGACGGTGGTACCGGTGCAGCTCCGGCAAGCTCTATCCACAATGCAGGTCTTCCTTGGGAGCTTGGACTTTCCGAGACACACCAGACTCTGATCATGAACGGACTTAGAAATAAAGTCCGCATTGAGACAGATGGTAAGTTAATGAGTGGCCGTGACGTTGCAATCGCAGCACTGCTCGGTGCGGAAGAATATGGTTTTGCAACCGCTCCGCTTGTAACGTTAGGCTGTGTCATGATGCGTGTTTGTAACTTAGATACCTGTCCGGCAGGTATTGCAACACAGAACCCGGAACTCCGCAAACGTTTTGCAGGAAAACCGGAGTATGTTGAGAACTTCATGCGTTTTATCGCGGCAGAGCTGAGAGAGTACATGGCAAAACTTGGCTGTAAGACGATCGATGAGATGGTCGGCAGAAGCGATCTGTTAAAGGTTCGTGATGATTTAAGCGGCAGGGAGAAAGAGATCGATCTTTCCAAAATCTTAAACAACCCGTTTGCAGACCAGAAAAAGAAAGTCATCTTTGATCCGAAACAGGTTTATGATTTCGAGTTGGAAAAATCAAAAGATATCACGGTGCTCTTAAAACAGTTAGGACCGGCACTTGAAAAACAGCAGCGCAGAAGCATTGACGTGGAAGTGACCAACACCGATCGTTCCTTCGGTACGATCTTCGGTTCCGAGATCACCAAGAAATACGGCGGCGAGGGACTCCCGGAAGATACCTTTATCGTAAAATGCAGCGGCGCAGGCGGACAGAGTTTCGGCGCATTTATCCCGAAAGGACTGACCTTAGAGTTAGTCGGAGATTCCAATGACTACTTTGGAAAAGGACTTTCCGGTGGAAAACTGGTTGTCTATGCTCCGGCAGGCGTGAAATACAAAAAAGATGAGAACATCATCATCGGTAACGTTGCCTCTATGGTGCAACCAGCGGAAAAGCATTTATCAGCGGTGTCGCAGGCGAGCGTTTCTGTGTCCGCAACTCCGGTGCATCCGCAGTTGTTGAGGGAGTCGGCGACCATGGATGTGAATACATGACCGGCGGCCGTGTCGTAGTCCTCGGTAAGACTGGAAAGAACTTTGCAGCAGGTATGAGCGGCGGTATCGCATATGTGCTCGACGAGGACAACGATCTGTATACAAGAATGAACAAAGAAATGGTATTTTCCGAAGAAATATCCAATAAATATGATGTTATGGAATTAAAGGATATGATCAAAGAGCATGTGGCATTGACCAATTCCGAGAAAGGAAAAGCAATCCTTGACAATTTCAGCGAATATCTGCCGAAATTCAAAAAGGTCATTCCATACGATTATAACCGGATGCTGATGGCGATCGTTCAGATGGAGGAGAAAGGTTTATCCTCGGAACAGGCGCAGATCGAAGCATTTTATGCAAACACGAGAGGTTAAATAAGCAAGATGTTCCTGCGGCAAGTGCCGCAGGGCATCACGATGGAGGATATGAGCAATGGGAAAACCAACTGGATTTATAGATTACGAGAGAGAAGATGCGAAAGCGATCGAGCCGAAGGAGCGCATCAAAAATTTTAAGGAATTTCATATTCCACTTTCCATGGAAAAACAGCAGGTTCAGGGCGCAAGATGCATGAACTGCGGTGTGCCGTTCTGCCAGTCCGGTATGACCATCATGGGAATGACAAGCGGATGTCCGCTGCACAATCTGGTACCGGAGTGGAATGATCTTGTCTATACCGGAAACTGGGAACAGGCATATAACCGTTTAAAGAAAACCAACAACTTCCCGGAATTTACATCGCGCGTGTGCCCGGCACTCTGTGAGGCGGCCTGCACCTGCGGTCACTGGGAAGATCCGGTCACCTGTAAGGCAAACGAGCACGGCATTATTGAAAATGCTTATGAAAAGGGATATGCAGCAGCAAAACCGCCGAGAGTGCGTACCGGAAAGAAAGTTGCAATCATCGGTTCCGGTCCTGCAGGACTTGCCGCAGCAGACCAGTTAAATAAGCGTGGGCATCAGGTGACGGTGTTTGAACGTGACGACCGTGTCGGCGGACTTTTGATGTATGGTATCCCGAACATGAAACTGGAAAAATGGGTGATCGACCGTAAAGTGGATATCATGAAAGAAGAAGGCGTGGAATTTGTAACCAGCGTCAATGTCGGAAAAGATGTAAAGGCAGCGAAGTTATTAAAGGATTATGACCGCGTCATCTTAGCCTGCGGTGCAAAAAATCCGCGAGACATTAAGGCACCAGGACGTGATGCAAAGGGCATTTACTTTGCAGTGGATTTCTTAAAGGCAACCACAAAGAGTCTTTTAGATTCCGACCTGAAAGATAACAATTATATTTCTGCAAAAGGTAAAAAAGTGGTCATCATCGGCGGCGGTGATACCGGAAACGACTGTGTCGGAACATCCATCCGCCATGGCTGTGCGAGCGTGACGCAGCTTGAAATGATGCCGAAAGCACCAGATACGAGGGCAGAGAACAATCCATGGCCGGAGTGGCCGAAAGTCTGCAAGACAGACTACGGTCAGGAGGAAGCGATCGCTGTATTTGGACATGATCCGCGTATTTACCAGACAACAGTCAAAGAATTTTTAAAAGATAAAAACGGTAACTTAAACGGCATTATCACCGTAAAATTAGAGAGCAAAAAGGATGAAAAGACCGGACGCATGGTAATGTCAGAAGTGCCGGGTTCCGAGACGAAACTGGATGCAGATCTGGTTCTGATCGCAGCAGGATTCCTTGGAACAGAGAAATATGTCGCTGATGCATTTGGTGTTGAGTTAAATGCAAGAACGAACATTTCGACCGCAGAGGGCGCATATGCAACAAGTGTGAAAAATGTATTTGCAGCAGGTGATGTGCACAGAGGACAGTCTCTTGTCGTGTGGGCAATCCGTGAGGGACGTGAGGTCGCACATGCGGTGGATGAGAGTCTGATGGGATATTCTTACCTGTCGGTACAATAGGGAAAAATAAAAATTGTTGATGGAAATAATATAATAAAAGACCGGAGTGACATGATTTGGGACACTATATGAAATCATGCGGCTCCGGTCTTTTTCAAAAGTTGTTTATTGAAACATTTTATGGAATGTGCTATTTTCATCATATAGATTTTCCGGCGGATGGGGAGTCCGGGAAGAAGATATGATGGGGGAAACAGAAACGATGTTGAAAATTTTTCTGGCAGAAGATGAGATTGTAATGCGGGAGGGGATACGAAATAATATTGCATGGCAGGAGGAAGGATTTGAATTTGTTGGTGAGGCGAGTGATGGAGAACTCGCGTATCCGATGATTCAGAAACTAAAACCGGACATCCTGATCACGGACATCAGGATGCCTTTTATGGATGGACTGGAACTTAGCCGGATCGTAAAACAGGAACTTCCGGATACGAGTATCCTGATTCTGAGCGGATATGGTGAGTTTGATTATGCAAAAGAAGCTATCTCGATCGGTGTGGAAGACTATCTGCTGAAACCGGTGACCAGTGCACAGCTTTTAGAAGCAATCAGGCGGATCGCAGAAAAAATTTACGGCAGGAGAGGCAGACAGGAAGAGACAAAAAACGAAAAAGAACAGAAAACACTTACAAAAAGAAGACTGTTCCGACATATCGTATCCGGTGAGCACTCCTTTTCGGAGGTGTTAAAAGAGGCCAGAGAACAGGAGATCGAACTGGCAGCGGAGCGCTACAATGTTCTTATGTTACAGCTCTTTTTCGAGGATGGGACGGAGACGTTTTATGAAAAAGATGAAGCATTTGAAGATCATATGGAACAGTTTTTTGCATACGGTTCGAGTGTGATCTGCGCAAAACTAAGCTGTGGGGAATATCATCTGGTACTGAAAGAGGAAAATGGTGTGACGCTTGAACAGCTGAAAAATGCCATTGAACAGGAACTTGAAATATATCTCTGCGGGGAAAATAAGATCGATTATGCCGCGGTATACGGGATACCGGTCACACGGTTCAGCGAGATCAAAAAATGTTACGAGGAAGCGAATCTTCTTTTTGCAAAGCGGTATTCCTTAGAGAAAAATAAGATCACGGAACAGGTAAAGAAGATAGAAAATGAGATGGAAACAAAAGAGACATTAGATCTTGGGGAACTCAATGTGTCCGGGATCGACCGCAGACAGGTGGAACAGTTTTTGTATACAGGAAGAAAAGAGGAAGTATCCGGATTTGTGGATGATTATTTCCGGAAAATCTCAAACGGTAGCTTACAGTCGGTTCTGCTGCGTCAGTATGTGCTGATGGATCTGTATGTGAGTGCGGTCTCCGTGTTGGAAAAAAGCGGATATACCAGTGAAAATCTGTTGGAACAGTACAAAGATGCGCAGAAGATGGAAATTTTTCTTGGCACTGCAGGACAGGCGAGGGAGTACATCAAAAATCTGTTTGGGGCAGTGATCGAACTGCGGGAGCAGGGCATGGAACGCAGATATGACAATCTGATCCAGCATGCAAAAGCCTACATAGAAGATAACTATAATCATGAGGATATCTCCTTAAATATGGTCGCTTCGGAGGTAATTTAAGTTCGAGCCATTTCAGCACTGTATTCGGACAGGAGACGGGAGTGACGTTTGTTGAGTATCTGACAAAGGTGCGCATGGATAAGGCAAAACAGTTATTGCGGACGACCGGGACTAAGACCACGGAGATTGCATTTGAAGTCGGTTTCCGGGATGCACATTATTTCAGTAACCTGTTTAAAAAGACACAGGGGTGTACGCCGCGGGAATACAGAAACAGGAGTGACAGACCAGAGCAGGAACAGGAAAAATTATGAACGTAAGAAAAAAATTTTCATTAAAAAACAGGTTGTATCTGCTGCTTCTTATCTGTGTGATCCCACTAACGGTTATGATCACATATTTGCTTTTTATGATCAACAATGTATCGTCAAAATATGACCATATTGTGGAGAAGATCACAAAGGCAAATGCATATAACATCGGATTCAAGGAAGATATCGACTATGTGATGTACATTATCGTGGTTAATTCGGAACGTGCGGAGGAGTTAGTCGATACACAAAAGCCGCAAAAGATGATCAAAGAGGCGAGAGAGGTGTTTGGGGAATTGGCAGAGGATGCCGATTCCGCATATGCGAAACAGCGTCTCTCGCGAATTTTAAAGAGTCTTGACACCCTTGAAAAAAGGGTGCAGGAGATTGAGGAAGATGCGTTAGTCAGTGGATCTTATGAGACAAATATGGAGAGTTTGGACTTAAATATCAGGGTGCTGACGGAGCTGATCCAGGAACAGATCCAGTATTATATTTATTACGAGAGCATGAACATGGAGGATCTGCGGGGTGGGATTCGTAATGATGTGGAGCAGGCGATTGCGATCACGAGCGGTATTTTACTGGTGATCTTAGTGGGTGCATTTGCAGTCAGCAGAAAAATCGTGACGGGCATCACAGAACCAATCGGGGAGCTGTGCGATGCCGCAGTGGCTGCCGGGGGTGGCGATTTCAGAATCCGGGCGGTGAAAACCGGACCGGAAGAGATTGAGGTGCTAAATAAGAAGTTTTAACCAGATGGTGGAAAAAATCGGCAACCTTGTGGAAGATATCCATACGGAGGAGTTGAATTTAAGGGCAGCAGAGCTTCGGGTGCTGCAGGAGCAGATCAATCCTCATTTCTTATATAACACGCTCGATAATATCATCTGGCTTGCCGAGTCAAAAAAGACAGACGAGGTCGTAATGATGGTGTCCTCCCTGTCCACATTTTTCAGGACTTCTTTGAGTAAGGGAAGGGAGTTTGTCTCCGTGAAAGAAGAGACAGAGCATATCCGCAGCTATTTAGAGATCCAGCAGTTCCGCTACCGAGACATTTTAGATTATGAGATTGCGATCCCGGAGGAATATTACGGTTATGAGGTCATCAAACTGACACTTCAGCCGTTAGTGGAAAATGCACTTTACCATGGCATAAAAAACAAGCGTGGAAAGGGACATATCACGGTCTCGGCGGAGCGTTGTGCGGATGTCCTGATCTTTAAGGTAAAAGATAACGGGATCGGGATGGATAAACAGAGACTTGCAGAAGTATGCGCGATGTTAAAAGAGGATGGCAATACGAAAAAAGAAAATGACGGCTTTGGACTGTTTAATGTCAATCAACGCATCCAGTTGCATTATGGCACGGAATATGGACTGAAAGTGCAGAGTACCTACGGGGAAGAAACGGAAGTCTGGGTAAGAATTCCGGTAAGAACAGAAAGTAGTTCATAAAAAATACACATTTTTCCAAAAAAAATACACTTTTACCGAAATATATGAAAGCTGTTCACAATTTAGTAAAAAATTATACTTAATTCAAATTTAATTCGGTATTCATAAAAACCTCTCACAGTTATAATTAGACCATGGTTAGCAACGAAACCAAATCTAAAAAAAACTATGGGAGGTTTTTGAAATGAAAAGAAAATTGGTGAGTATGGTAATGTGTATGGCATTAGGGGCAACAATGTTAGCAGGATGCGGAAACAGCGCAAACACGTCAACAGGTAATGCGGGTGCATCCAATGATGCCGCAGCAAAAACAGATGATGCAGCTGCTGCAGATCAGACAGAAGACAGCGCAGAGGCAGCCGGAACAGAGAGCTCCGCAGCAAGCGTGATACGGTTACAATTGGTTTTGCACAGGTTGGACACGAATCTGACTGGCGTACCGCTTCCACAGATTCCTGTTTAAGTGTTTTTTCCGCAGACAATGGATACGATCTTCAGTTTGTAGACTGTGATAATGATTCTGCAGTACAGTTAGAGGCAGTCAGAGGATTTATCGAGCAGGATGTTGATTATATCATCATCGATCCGATCGTATCAACCGGATGGGACACTGTACTGACAGAGTGCGAGGAAGCAGGAATTCCGGTTATTGTCATTGACCGTACGATCGATGACTCAGATAAATATGTTTCATGGGTAGGTTCTAACTTCAAGACAGAAGGTCTTGCAGCAGGAGAGTGGTTAAAAGCATATACAGATGCAAAGGGCATCAGTGATGTCAATGTACTTGTGATCGAGGGATCTACCGGAGCTTCCGCAACGATCGGACGTACCGACGGATTTAAAGAGATTGCAGATGCAAATGGATGGAATATCTTAGATTCCCAGACAGGTGATTTCACACAGGCAGGCGGACAGGAAGTCATGGAGTCCTACATCAAGAGTTATGAAGGTAAATTTAATGTTGTTGTATGCCAGAACGATAACGAAGCATTCGGTGCAATGGATGCAATGAAGGCAGCTGGTATCTCCTACGGTGTAGATGGTGATGTGATCCTTGTTTCCTTTGATGCATGTACCGCAGGACTTGAGTATGTAATGTCCGGTGACATCAATGCAGACTTTGAGTGTAACCCGCTTGCAGCTCCGTTCGTAGAGGAAGTTATCAAACAGCTTCAGGCTGGTGAGACTCCGGAGAAAGAAGTATACATGACAGAACACTGGTTCGTAAATGAGGATGTCCTTTCTACGATCAATGTAAATGGAGAAGATCAGGATCTGACCGTTGTCACAAAAGAAATCGTAGATGCCCAGTACTAATCAAACCTGATGGCATAAAATGCGGGGGAGACCATCTGGTCTCTCCCATTTTAAAGAAAGGGTGAAGGAAGATGGAGAGTAATGTTGTATTGACCATGCGCGGAATAACCATGACATTTCCGGGAGTAAAAGCATTGGATCATGTGGATCTTACATTACGCAAAGGTGAGATCATGCACTGATGGGGGAAAATGGTGCCGGAAAATCTACGCTGATCAAATGTCTGACAGGAATCAATGCATTTGAGGCAGGAGAAATACATGTGGAGGGCATCGATGGTCCGGTTGTCAATCATTCGACGCTGGATGCACAGAAAAAGGGCATTTCCACTGTGTATCAGGAGGTAAATCTTTGCCCGAATCTTAGTGTTGCAGAGAATTTATTTATTGGAAGGGAACCGAAAACAAAACTTGGAACGATCGACTGGAAGACCATGGTCGCAAAATCGGAAAAGATCATGGACAGTCTGGATATAAAAATTGATGTAACGCAGAATCTGGAAGAATATTCACTTGCCCTGCAGCAGATGATCGCAATCGCGAGAGCGGTGGATATGGAATGTAAAGTACTTATCTTAGATGAGCCGACGTCATCGTTGGATGACCATGAAGTAGAAAAATTATTTACCCTGATGCGTCAGCTGAAAGAAAAGGGAGTTGCAATCGTGTTTGTAACCCATTTTTTAGAGCAGGTCTATGCGGTCTGTGACCGTATCACAGTACTCAGAAACGGTAAATTAGTCGGGGAATATCCAATCGAAGAACTGCCGAGGGTGCGTCTGGTTGCGGCAATGATGGGAAAAGATTTTGATGATCTTGCGGCCGTAAAAACAGAGCAGGCGAAAGACTTTTCAAAGGAACCGCTGTTTATCGATGCAAAGGGATTGAGCCATAAAGGAAAAATCAAACCGTTTGACTTACAGATCCATAAGGGAGAGGTAGTCGGATTGACCGGACTTTTAGGTTCCGGTAGAAGTGAGTTAGCACGTGTTATTTACGGCGCGGACAAAAATCAGACCGGAGAACTGAAAGTGGCGGGAAAAGAAGTAAAGATCAATGCTCCGATCGATGCCATGAACCTTGGAATGGGACTATTGCCGGATGACAGAAAGGCAGAAGGTATCATAGGTGACCTGTCGGTAAGGGAAAATATTATTCTTGCACTGCAGGCAAAACGTGGAATATTCAAACTGCTGCCGATGAGTAAGCAGATCGAGATCGCGGACAAATACATAGAACTTCTTCAGATCAAGACCGCAAACAGGGAGACACTGATTAAACAGCTCTCCGGTGGTAACCAGCAGAAGGTGATCTTAGCACGCTGGCTTGCGACCGATCCGGAATTTTTAATTTTAGATGAACCGACGCGTGGTATCGATGTCGGAACAAAGACAGAGATCCAGAAACTTGTGATCCAGTTAGCGGAGGAGGGAAAGAGCCTGATCTTTATTTCTTCTGAGATCGAAGAGATGCTTCGAACCTGTTCGAAACTTGTCGTATTAAGAGATGGGGAAAAAGTCGGTGAGATCACGGATAATCTGACACAGGAACATGTAATGCAGGCGATCGCAGGAGGTGGCACAAATGAATAATATAAAGAAACTGATCAGCAAACCGCTGTTTCTGCCTATCTTTTGTATGTTATTGGTAATGGCGGTAAATATCATTTACGATGTTGCATCGGGAAATTTTGCATTTAATTTCTTTACGATCTCCATTCGAAACGGAGTATTGTATGGACGTATGATCGATATCTTAAACCGTGGAAGTGAGATCGCGATCCTTGCGATCGGAATGACTCTGGTTGTATCCTGTTCTGCAGGTACTGATATTTCCGTTGGTTCGGTCATGTCACTGGCAGCGTCGTTCTGCTGTATGCTGCTTGCAGGCTATGGAGTTTCCTCCACGAATGAACTGGCGAGACCGCTTATCATCGGAGTGCTTGGCGGTATCCTGATCGGATGTGTCTGCGGTGCATTTAACGGATTTTTAGTATCGTATCTGAATGTACAGCCGATGGTCGCAACGCTTATTTTATTCTCGGCAGCAAGAGCGATCGGTCTGTTATTATGTAATAATATGATTGTGTATGTAAGAGAGGATTCCTTTAAAATTTTTGGTGGATATCTTGGATTTATCCCGACACCGATTGTTGTGGCAGCCGTATGTATCATAATCACTTCCCTGATACTAAAAAAGACGGCGCTGGGGTTATATGTACAGAGTGTTGGTATCAACAAAAAGGCTTCCCGTATTGCAGGTATCAAATCAGAAAGAATTATTTTCCTATGCTACATTGTCTGTGGACTTTGCGCCGGAATTGCCGGAATTGTGGCATCTTCCCGTATCAGTTCTGCAGATTCTAACAATATCGGATTAAACTTTGAGCTGGATGCAATTCTTGCAGTTGCACTTGGCGGTAACAGTCTTGGCGGCGGAAAGTTCCGTCTTACCGGTTCTATTATCGGTGCATATACGATCCAGGCGATCACGACAACACTGTATGCGCTGGGTGTTTCCACCGAACAGGCACCGGTATACAAGGCGGTCATTGTTATCATCATCGTTGCGATCCAGGCGCCTCCGTTTAAGGATTATATGAAAAAGATGTCTGCAAAAAGACAGCTGGCAAAAGGAGGTGTCGCATAATGAAGAAAAAGAAAATGAATGGAAACACGGTACTTTTGATCATCACAATCGTTTTATTCTTCGTCATGTATGCAGTCGGATGTGCGATTTATGCAAATAAGGGATTTACACACCTGCAGACATTTTTAAATGTACTGATCAATAATGCGGGACTCTTATGCATTACCTGTGGAATGACATGTGTTATGCTGACAGGCGGAATCGACATCTCGGTTGGTTCTCTTGTAGCTATGGACTGTATGTTTCTTGCGGTCGGAATGGAGAGATGGAACATGAACGCAGTGGTTCTTTGTATTCTGGTCCTTTTGATCGGCGTTGTATTTGGAATTGTACAGGGTTTCTGTGTCGGATATTTAAATATCCAGCCATTTATTGTGACGATGGCGGGAATGTTCTTCGCAAGAGGTATGACGGCTGTGATCTGTACGGATCAGGTATCGATCAGCAGCAATGAATTTTTGTAAAACTTGCAAATGCCAAGATCAAACTTCCGTTTGGATCTTATGTCAATGGTAAAGGCGTGGTACAGGTACCGTATATCCGTATTTCCGTGGTTGTGGCACTGGTAGTGTTAGTCGTGGTATTTCTGATGCTCCGCTACACCAAATTCGGAAGAAGTCTTTATGCAGTTGGCGGCAGTGAGCAGTCAGCGACCATGATGGGACTTGATGTGAAAAAGACAAAATTAAAAGCTTATGTGTTATCTTCTTTCCTCTGTTCGATCGGCGGTATCTGCTATTGCTTGAATACCATGTCCGGCAACGTGCAGCAGGCACTTGGATTAGAGATGGATGCCATCGCATCATCCGTTATCGGTGGAACGCTCTTGACCGGAGGAGTTGGAAATGTGATCGGTTCCTTCTTCGGTGTACTGATCAACGGTACAATCTCAACTCTGGTAAAGACCAATGGTAAGCTCTTAAGTTCCTGGTCGAGCATCGCAGTTGCAGCATTACTTTGTTTCTTTATTGTGTTACAGAGTATTTTTGCAAAGATGAAAGAGAGCAGTAAATAATAAAGTGAATAAGAAAAAGCTGTCGCACAGAGAAAATTCTCTATTTATGTGCGGCGGCTTTTTGGTATATAATGAAAAGCAGAGGTTATGGGTTCGGAGGAGATATGTTAAACAAAAGGTGGGTATCAGCAGGAATCACGGTACTTGGGGCGATATTTTTGCTGGCAGGATGTGGAGAAAAAAGAGGGCAGCGTACGAATGGACTGGACACGGAGGAGATGGCAGGTCATGATGGGTGTATTGTGGTAGGCTATGCACAGGTCGGTTCAGAGTCAGACTGGAGAACAACGAATACGCAGTCATTTAAAAATATTTTTACGGAAGAAAACGGTTATTATCTGATTTTGAGGATGGACAGCAGAAACAGGAAAATCAGGTCAAGGCGATCCGCAACTTTATCCTACAGGATGTGGACTATATTATTTTAGATCCGGTTGTGGAAACGGGATGGGAAGCGGTGCTTGAGGAGGCAAAGGAGGCAGGAATCCCTGTCATTCTCTCTGACCGTACCGTGGAAGTCGGCGATGAAAGCCTTTACAGCTGCTGGGTAGGAAGTAATTTTTGTGAAGAGGGAATAAAGGCGGGGGAGTGGCTTGAAAATTATTTAAAAGAACAGGGAAGAGAAGATGAGACGATCCATTTAGTCACACTGCAGGGGACGTCAGGTTCCTCCGCACAGATCGGGCGGTCGGACGGTTTTGAAAAAATATTAAAAAAACACTCAGACTGGGTGATGCTTGAAAAACAGTCGGGCGATTTTACACAGGCAAAAGGTCAGGAAGTCATGGAAGATTTTTTAGAGAAGTACGATGATATCGATGTTGTGATCAGTGAAAACGACAATATGACGTTTGGCGTGATCGATGCGCTTGAGGCGGCAGGAAAGAAAATGGGAACAGATGGTGATGTGATCGTGATCTCATTTGATGCAGTAAAAGATGCGCTTACGGTGATGCAGGATGAGAAGATCATGGCTGATTTTGAGTGCAATCCGCTGACAGCCCCTTTGGTCGAACAGACGATCCGGCATATGGAAAACGGGGAAGAGGTCGATAAAGTCCAGTATGTGGAGGAAGGATATTTTGATTACACGATGGATCTGAAATCAATCCTGAAAGACAGATCCTATTAGACAATAGGGAAAGTGTGTATATTGCTTCTTTGGTTTTATTTTTGTATAATATTGAAATAAATTATACTGGGAAATCAAATAAAACAGAGGAGAAGAGCAGTATGGCAGAAGAGGAATTTCAGGAACAAAGTTCCGTGAAAACTGAAACTGAAAAAGAACAGAGTGCCGTGGAAAAGAAAAAAGCAAAAGAACAGAGTGCCACAGAAAAGGAAAATGTAAATGTAGAGAATGTTATGGAACAGGAACAGGTAGAAGATCCGGTTATCATAGAGAGCGAAGATGTGAAGATGGAAACAGAACCGGATTACATGCAGATGGAAGTCAAAAATCCGCGCATCGGGAAGTTTTAAAGCTTGAAGAGGAAGCAAAGCGGCAGAATGAATTAGAGCAGCTTCGCAGCAAGCGGATCAGACAGCAGCAGGAATATATCAATCAGATGATCGACTCCGTGGAAGCAAATCTGAAGAATACAAAAGAAGAACAGAAGCTAAATGAGGAGTTTGAGCGCCATATCAGAACGGAAGTTTACCGGATGCATGGTATTAGTGAGGATAAACTTCAGGGCATGGAGGAGCGGCGCAATGCATGGTATCAGGGGGCTGCGTTTGCGCTGTTTTTTTTGTCGCTGATCTTAGTGGCAGTGTGCGGTGTTCTGCATGGATTTGGTTCGGAACTTTGTATTTTTATGGCATTTTATACGGCAATCGAGGGCACACTTCTTTCAAATGGCAGGAAACAGGCAGCGTTTTTTGAGGTGCTGATCAAGGTTTTATATCTGTTACTTTACCCTGTGATGCTGACGGTGTTTGTATGTTACGAACTGAAATTTAAGGAATATGATATGTTAGTTCCGATCTTTGTGATCGCTGGCGTGGTTGTTCTGATGCTCGGTGCGGTATCTTATTTTGCTTACGACCCATACCGTGTGGATAAGCGCAACCGCAAAAAAGCAAACAGTTACATAAAAGAGATGGAAAAGGCAGCGTTAAAGGAAGTACGTCTGAAAGAAAAAGCACTTGAAAAATTACAGCGGAAAAACGCGAAGAAGGCACAGAGAGAAAAAGTGCGCAAAGAAAAGGAAGAAGAAAGACGTACGAAACGGGAAGCACGCAAAGCGGAGCGGGAAGCAGCACGGCAGAAATCAGAACAGGAACAGCCGGCAGAAAAAAATCATTGGATGGTGGGAAAAAATCCGTCATAAGAATGAGAAGAAAACTGAAAGTGAAGTGAAAGAGCAGATGACAGAAAACATTGCGAAAGACAAAAATGAGAGCGCAGAATAAAAGTCTGTTATGGTCAAAGACCAATAACATATAGAAATGCAGGAAGAAAGGACAAAATGAAACATGGAAGATTTTAAATTCAGCACACTGGAATATAAAAGACCAGATTTTGAAAAAACAGGTGCATTTGCAGAGGAGATCACGGAAAAGATCAAAAATGCAGCATCCTATGGAGAATTAAAAGGATATATGGAGCAGATGGAAGAGATGTCGAAAAATTTTTCGACGGACTGTACGATCGCATCCATCCGCCATACATTAGACACTACAGATGAGTTCTATGAAAAAGAAGATGCATATATCAACGATATGGTGCCGACCGTTATGCCGAAGCTTTTAGCTATGAATGATGCCCTGATGGAATCAAAGTTCCGCGGCGATATCGAAAACGAATATGGAAAACAGTATTTTGCACAGATGGATCTGCAGAAAAAGACATTCTGTGAGGAAAATATCCCATTGATGCAGCAGGAATCAAGACTGTGCAGGGAATATGAAAAAATGATGGCAACCGCAGCAATCCCATTTGATGGAAAAACATTAAACTTGTATGGGGTACAGAAGTACTTTGAACATGAGGACCGTGAAGTACGAAAAGCTGCTGTGAAGCTTACTCTGATTTTTACCATGCAATGAAAAACGCCTGGAAGAGATCTGGGATGAACTGATCAAATCCGTACACAGATTGGAAAAATCT
>ENA-OQCN01000704-OQCN01000704.1-human-gut-metagenome-genome-assembly--contig:-NODE-704-length-17636-cov-2.163116_pt1 | contig 17636 bp, 19 predicted proteins | sample MGYA00242497_ERZ504576 | MGnify/ENA primary metagenome ERZ504576 (study PRJEB26092, sample SAMD00036296) | human gut metagenome | host: Homo sapiens | study: EMG produced TPA metagenomics assembly of... | reverse complement strand
ATTATTGAATGCAAAGCATGCTATTCCTGTTCACTATAATACATGGCCTGTTATTGCTGAAAATCCTGAAGCTTTTAAATCCTATGCAGAAAGTATTTCACATGCTAGTGTAGATATCGTGCCTGTTGGTTCATCTTTGGATTTAGTAAAATAAGATGGAAAAATTTAAATTAATCGTTATTTTAGGGCCAACTGCTGTAGGTAAAACAAATCTTAGCATAGCTTTAGCTCAAAAGTTATCCACAGAAATAATCTCTGGCGATAGTATGTTAGTATATAAGGGTTTTGATATAGGTACGGCTAAACCTACATTAGAAGAAATGAAGGGAATAGAACATCATATCATTGATATTTTAGAGCCTTGGGAAAATTTTAATGTAAGTGATTTTCATGATAAGGTTAAACCTTTAATTGAACAGATAAATAATGAAGGGAAAATTCCTATTTTAGCTGGCGGTACAGGCTTATATGTAAAATCCTTGCTTGAAGGCTATATTTTTAACGAAACTTCTGGCGATGTTGAATATAGGAAGCATTTAGAAAAACTAGCAAGCGAACACGGCAAAGAATATGTTTATAAAATGTTACAAGAAGTAGATCCACAGACGGCTCAAAGATTGCATATTAATAATTTCAATCGCATTATTCGTGCTTTAGAAGTATATCATTTAGGTAAAGAGCAGATTTCACAAAAAATCATTATGAATTGACTGGTGAATTAATTTATGATGCCTATATTGTAGGCTTGAACCGCAGTCGTCAAAATCTATATGATAGAATTAATCAACGCGTTGATATTATGATGAACTGTGGATTTGTAGATGAAGTGAAATCTCTATTACAAAATGGTGCGAAGATTGATTGGCAATCCATGAAAGGAATTGGCTATCGAGAAATCGCTAGTTATTTAAATGGAGATATTGATTTAGATACTGCTGTTTATGAAATGAAAAAAGCTACTCGTCATTTTGCTAAACGACAGTTTACATGGTATAAGAAAATGCCATATATTTCTTGGTATGATGTAGAGCAATTAAACGAAGATGAATTGTTAACTACTGTATTGAATGACTGCAAGGCACATTTTAATATCTTATAATAATTGACATATAATTTTATTATTGAGATAATAAAAGCACTATAAATAAACTAATTAAATTAGTTAAGAAAGAATTATATTTTAATTGGAGGACCCTTAAGATGCCAAACAAAACAATAAATTTACAAGATGTTTTTTTAAATCAAGTGAGAAAAGAAAATGTAGGAGTTATTATCCATTTAACAAATGGCTTCCAATTACGTGGAAATGTAAAAGGTTTTGATAATTTCACAGTTATTTTGGATTCTGCTGGAAAACAGATGATGGTTTATAAACATGCTATTTCTACTATTAGCCCTTTACAGCCATTGAAAAATTCTTTTCAAGATAATAAAAGAACAGAAACTGTTAGCGAATAATAATGATTTTATTAAATAAAAAAGCTCTTATTAACTTTGATTATAAGGTTAATAAGAGCTTTTTCTATTTATTGGTTAATTCAAAATAAGATTTGATGTATTTATTTGGTGTTGTATTTTTGTATTTACGGAATGTTTTTATAAAGTAAGATAAATCATTAAATCCACAACTATAAGCTATATCAGTGATGGATTGGTCTTTATCACTGATTAATTTACTGCAAGCACATTCAATTCGATAATAATTTAAATAGGCAATAGGTGTTTTATTAGTCATACTTTGGAAAAATCGGCAAAAATACTTCGGTGATAATCCAGAAGTATTAGCTAAATCTTCTAAAGTTAATGGTTGACTATATGAAGTTTCAATAAGATGAAATACCTTTTTCAATTTATGAATGTTTTTCTGATTACTACTTATAAAATTTGTAAAAGATTTCGTATAGAGATTGTGTTTTAAAACTAAACCAAAGAAATTAAATAAACAGCCAAGTACGATAAATTCATATCCACTGGATTTTGTCTTCAATGCATCAAATATAGTCCATATGGTGCGGTGAATATCGGTATATTCATTATTAAAATAACTATTGATAATTAAATGATGTTCAAAAAAATTTTTGAAGAATATTTTTTATCGCCTACATTTGTTTCAAATAATTTCTTATCAAATACCATACATTCATATATAGTATTTTCTAAAAAAGCTTTTCCTCCATGAACACAACCATCTGTGATAAAAATTATATCTCCGGCACTAGCTGTATATTCATTTTCATCTATAGAAATTACAATTTTTCCTTCTAATACACGAATAATCTCATATTGAATATGCCAATGATATGGCATGTTATAGCGTGGATGATGATTAGTTACATAATGATATTCTACAGGAAATGAAAAATTACCACGTTCTCTTTGTTCATTATAACTATCATGTTTCATAACTATTCTCCTAATAAATAAGATTTTATAGTACTATTATACTTATATTTCTAAAAATGTAAGTTTCATACAATTTTTAAAAAGTGAATATTATTATATTTTTAGTGATAATATAACAAGCATTATTAATATTTAGTTGCTATAATTTAATCATCAAGTGAATAACAAACAAAAAGACATATACAAAATAAAAAAGATTTCTTAGGAGGAATTTTACAATGGCAACAAACAGATTAATTGGAGATTATCCTGTAATTGGTATCCGCCCTACAATTGACGGACGTAGAGGCGTTTTAAAAAGTTAGAGAATCTTTAGAAGAACAAACTATGGGCATGGCAAAAGCTGCTGCTAAATTATTTACAGAAAACCTCAAATATTCTAACGGTGAACCTGTAAAAGTAGTTATCGCTGATACAACAATCGGTCGTGTACCTGAAGCTGCTGCTTGCGCTGAAAAATTTAAAAAAGAAGGCGTAGATATTACTTTAACAGTAACTCCTTGCTGGTGCTATGGTTCTGAAACAATGGATATGGATCCAAAAACAATCAAAGGTGTTTGGGGTTTCAATGGTACTGAACGTCCTGGCGCTGTATATCTTGCTTCCGTACTTGCAAGCCATGCACAAAAAGGTCTTCCAGCTTTCGGTATTTATGGACATGATGTTCAAAATGCAGATGCTACAGATATCCCAGAAGATGTTCAAGAAAAACTTTTAAGATTTGGTCGTGCAGCTGTAGCTGTTGCTACAATGAGAGGTAAATCCTACTTACAGATTGGTTCCATTACAATGGGTATTGCAGGCTCCATCATCAGCCAGAATTCTTTGAAGAATACCTCGGCATGAGAGTTGAATCTGTAGACGAAGTTGAAATTATCCGTCGTATGACAGAAGGTATTTATGACCATGCAGAATTTGAAAAAGCTTTAAAATGGACTAAAGAAAACTGCAAACAAGGTTTCGATAAAAACCCAGATTCTGCCGTAAAACTGACGCTGAAAAAGAAGAAGCTTGGGAATTTGTTGTAAAAATGATGTGTATCATTAAAGACCTTTACAATGGTAACAAAAACTTACCAGAAGGTTGCGAAGAAGAACAATTAGGTCATAATGCAATCGCTGGTGGTTTCCAAGGTCAAAGACAATGGACAGACTTCTATCCAAACTGCGACTTCCCAGAAGCAATGATGAACTCTTCCTTCGACTGGAATGGTGCAAGAGAACCATATGTACTTGCTACAGAAAATGATACATTAAACGGCGTAGGTATGCTCTTTGGTAAATTATTAACAAATACTGCACAGATCTTCGCTGACGTTAGAACATACTGGAGCCCTGAAGCAGTTAAACAGGCTACTGGTTATGAATTAGAAGGCGTTGCTAAAGAATCCAAAGGATTTATTCACTTAATCAACTCCGGTGCTGCTTGTATCGATGCTTGTGGTGAAGCAAAAGATGAAAATGGTAATGGCGTAATTAAACCATTCTGGGAAATGACTGAAAAAGACCAAAAAGCTTGCCTCGATGCAACTGAATGGTGCCCTGCTGATAATGGTTATTTCAGAGGTGGCGGATTTAGCTCCCGTTTCTTAACAAATAGCGAAATGCCTGTAACTATGGTTCGTTTAAATCTTGTAAAAGGCTTAGGTCCTGTATTACAGATTGCAGAAGGTTGGACTGTAAAATTACCAGATGAAGTATCTGATAAACTCTGGAAACGTACTGACTACACTTGGCCTTGCACTTGGTTTGCTCCACGTTTAACTGGTGAAGGTGCATTCAAATCTGCTTATGATGTAATGAATAACTGGGGTGCAAATCACGGTGCTATCAGCTATGGTCATATCGGTGCAGACCTCATTACATTATGCTCTATGCTCAGAATTCCTGTATGCATGCATAACGTTCCTGAAGATAAAATCTTCCGTCCTGCTGCTTGGAATGCTTTTGGTATGGATAAAGAAGGTCAAGACTATAGAGCTTGCAAAAACTATGGTCCTTTATATAAATAATTAGAATATAATATAGATTAATTGGAGGAGCTTATTATTATGGCTTACGAAGAAATAAAAGAACAGATATGCGATATTTGTCATAAAATGTGGCAATTAGGTTGGGTTGCTGCTAATGATGGTAATATAACAGTAAAATTAGATGATGGCACTTTCCTTGCTACACCAACAGGAATTAGCAAAAGTTTCATCACTCCTGAAAAATTAGTACGTATTAATGCAGAAGGCGAAATTTTAGAAGCTAATGAAGGATATAGACCATCTTCTGAAATCAAAATGCATTTACGTTGCTATGCTGACCGTGAAGATGTAGGTGCAGTGCTTCACGCACATCCCCCAACAGCTACTGGCTTTGCTGTAGCTCATGTACCTTTAGATAGATATGATATGATTGAAACAGTAGTAGCATTAGGTTCTATTCCTATCACCCCTTATGGAACACCTTCTACTTACGAGGTACCTGAAGCTATTGCACCTTACATTCAAGAACATGATGCTGTATTATTAGAAAATCACGGTGCATTGACTGTTGGTTCTAATTTGGTGGAAGCTTATTACAAAATGGAAACATTAGAATTATTTGCTAAAATCAACTTAAATGCTTATCTTTTAGGTGGACCAAAAGAAATTTCTCGTGAAAATATTGATAAACTCATCAACTTACGCAGCTACTATGGCGTAAAAGGTAGACACCCAGGTTATAAACATTATAAAGAAGACTAATTATTTACGAACAGCCCAATATATCATTGGGCTGTTTTTTTATTTAAATTAAAACTAAAGATATATATAATTGTTGTTTATATTTATGATTTTGTTAGTTTATTTTGTTTTATGATTTTATATAAAATTTTCAAATTATTTATTAAAAGTGAATATTGTGCTATTTTTAGTGATAATATAACAAGATTTAATACCTAGGTGTTGATATAATAAGGTTAAAAGTTAACAGTGAGGAGTGAAAACATGAAAAAGATGTTAAGGTTTTAGCCTTAGATTTTGGAGCTTCTAGTGGTAGAGCTATCATTGGTAGTTTTGATGGTGAAAAAATTTCTTTGAAAGAAATTCATCGCTTCACAAATGATCCTGTGATTTTATTAGATACTATGTACTGGGACGTATTAAGATTATTTCATGATATAAAGATTGGTTTGATTAAAGCAAAACAAGAAGGTGAAATAAAAAGCCTAGGTATAGATACATGGGGCGTGGATTTTGGTCTTTTAAATAAAGATGGCAAACTTTTAGAAAATCCTGTTCATTATAGAGATGCTAGAACAAAAGGTATGATGGAAAAAGTTTTTGCTAAATTGGATAAAGATACTGTTTATAGCATTACAGGTAACCAGTTTATGGAATTAAATACTCTTTTCCAATTGATGGCATTGAAAGAAAATCAACCTGAATTATTGCAAAAAGCTGAAACTTTATTATTAATGCCGGATTTATTAAATTATTTCTTATCTAATGAAAAATGTACGGAATATACAATAGCATCCACAACTCAATTATTAGATGCTAAAAACAAAACTTGGTCTTCAGAAATTATTGAAAATTTGGATTTACCGAAAAATATATTCACTAAAATTGTTCAACCAGGAACAAAAATTGGTAAATTGAGCAAACAAATCAGCGAAGAATTAGGAATAAATGAAATAGATGTAATTGCTGTAGCAGGACATGATACTCAATCAGCTATGGTAGCAGTACCAACTCAAGAAGATGACTTCATATTCTTATCTTGTGGTACATGGTCCTTATTAGGTACAGAATTAAAAACACCTATAATCAACGAAACTTCCGCAAGTTTGAATATTACTAATGAAGGCGGAGCAGATAATAAAACTTCCTTCTTAAAAAATATCATCGGATTGTGCTCATTCAAGAAAGTCGCCGTCAATGGATTAGAGAAGGTAAAGAATATGGCTTCGGTGAACTCGAACAGATGGCTAGTAAAGTGGGCATGATAAATTCCTTTATTGATACAGATAATAAAGAATTTATTCCAGCAGGTAATATTCCAAAACGAATTCAAGAATATTGCAAGCGCACAGGTCAATACGTTCCTCAAAATGAAGCAGAAATCGTTCGTTGTATCGATCAGAGCTTAGCTGTTAAATACAGAATTTGCTTTAGAACAGATTGAAATGGCTACTGGCAAAAAATATGATACATTAAACATCATTGGTGGCGGTATTCAAAGTAAATTATTATGTCAATTAACAGCTGATGTTTGTGGTAGAAAAGTAGTAGCAGGCCCTGTAGAAGCTACAGTAATGGGAAATATTGCACTTCAGTTAATGGCGTTAGGTGAAATAAAAGATATTAAAGAAGCACGCAAAATAATTGCTAATTCTGAAAATGTTACTGTTTATGAACCTCAAAAAGATGAAAATTGGGACGAAATATATAAAAATGTTAAGGAGAGTCTATTATGTTAAAAAATATTCCTAAAATATTATCACCTGAATTATTAAAAGTACTTTGTGAAATGGGTCATAGCGATAGAATTGTTATCGCCGATGGAAATTTCCCAGCAGAGTCCATGGGTAAAAATGCAATAGTAATCAGATGTGATGGACATGGTGTTCCTGAATTATTAGATGCAATTTTAAAAGTTTTCCCATTAGATATTTATGTTGATAAACCTGTTAATCTCATGGAAGTAATGCCTGGTGATACAGTAGAAACTCCTATTTGGGATACTTATAAAGAAATCGTAGCTAAACATGATGAACGTGGAGCAAATGCTATCGGCAATATTGAAAGATTTGCTTTCTACGAAGAAGCTAAAACAGCTTATGCTATTATCGCTACAAGTGAAAAAGCTCTTTATGCTAATATCATGTTGCAAAAAGGTGTTGTAGTAGATTAATTATGTGATTTTTGTTCGTGTATAAATATTTAAGAGAGGTTTTATCATGGAAAATAATGCAAATACATTAAGTGAAAAAAATGTTGCAAATAATAGCAGCAGTATACCAGTAGTTCCTGCCCAATATAGAATTTATTTCTTCTTACTAGTATCTTGTTTTGCTCTTTGGGGCTTATTAAACAATATGACAGATAACTTAGTTCCTTCATTTGCTAAAATCTTTATGATTAAAGCAGTTGACTCTTCTTTAGTACAAGTTGCTTTCTATGGTGCATATGCTGTACTCGCTATGCCAGCAGCATTTATCATTAAAAATATTCCTATCGTGTTGGTGTTTTAGTAGGTCTTGGTTTCTATATGATAGGTGCATTTGGTTATATCCCAGCTGCTATTTTGCAAAGTTATAATTTATTCTTAGTATCAATCTTTATCTTAGCTGGTGGTTTATCCGTATTAGAAACAACATGTAATCCATTCGTATTATCTTTAGGTGCACAAGAAACAAGCGTTCGCAGATTGAATTTCGCTCAAGCATTCAACCCTGTAGGTTCAATGGCTGGCTTATTCTTAGCAAAATATATTATCTTAGCAAACTTGAATCCTGCTGATTTAGATGATAGACTAGCTATGTCCCCTGCTGAACTTTCCGCTATCAGAGATACAGAACTTTTCTGGGTATGTGTTCCTTATGTTGGCTTAATCTTAATTGCATTCATCATTTGGGTTATCTTCTTTAGAAGTAAATTAAATGATAAAGATGGTCGTGTAGCAATGACTGTTCCTCAAGCATTTGGTAAATTATTACAAAATCCTCGTTACTATTGGGGCGTTATCACTCAGTTCTTCTATGTAGGTGTACAAATCGCAGTTTGGACATGGACTATTAAATATATCATGGCTACAAAAAAATATCATTGAGCTGACGCTGTTAACTACTATATTTACGCAATGGTATTATTTATCGCTTGCAGATGGCTCTGCACATATTTAATGAAATACTTTGTTCCTGCAAAAATGATGGCAATTTTGCTTTAGGCGGTATCTTATGTTGCCTTGGTACAATTTATTTACCAACATCTGTATCTGTATATTGCTTAATTGCAATTTCTGGTTGCATGAGCTTAATGTTCCCAACAATTTATGGTATTGCTCTTCGTGGTCTCGGTGCTGAAGTAAAATTCGGTGCAGCAGGTTTAATCATGGCTATCTTAGGTGGTGCAATAATCACTCCTATCATGGGCTGGTTAGTTGACTCTAGTGCATTAAGCTTCATGGTTAGTGGTTTCTCCGCAGCAGAAGCAGCTATTAGAACAGCATTCTATTTACCTGTAGTATGTTTTGCAGTTGTTTTAGGATATTCTTTAGCTTTCCGCAAAACAAATGATTAATTAATAAATAATTTTGAAAGAGGGTCTTTTTGTGAAAAATAATGTTATAGCAATCAGTCGTCAATATGGTAGTGGCGGTCGTGAACTCGCAAATATTTTAGCTGAAAAATTAGGTTATAAATTATATGATAGACAAATCGTGCATATGGCTGCTGCTCAATTAGGTATTAGTGGCATGAGTGAAAGTCAATTAAAAGAATTTGAAGATAATGTGCCACCACTTTCTCTTAAATTCATGCCATTTTACATTTTTGGTATGAGCGGTGCTAAACCAATGAACCATAAAATGTTTGAACAAGAATCTGAAATTATTCGCCGTTTAGCTAAAGATGGTAATTGCATTATTCTTGGTAGATGTGCAGATGCTGTTTTACAAGGCAATGAAAATGTATGTTCTGTGTTTGTTTGTGCAAATGATGAATATCGTGAAGAACGCGGTAGAACAGTATATGATGGAAAATCTGTTATTGAATTAAATCAAGAAGATGCTAAAAAGAGCTGAGTATTATGCTTATTATACAGGCAAAAGAATGGGGGAAATCCTAAAAAATTATGATTTAAGTGTTAATACTAGCCATAAATCCCTTGAAGATATTGCAGATGTAATTATTGAATATATCAATAAAAAATAAATCCCTCAATAAAGAAAAAAGATAGACAGAAGATTTTCTGTCTATCTTTTTATTTAGATAAAAAATAAAGCTTCTACAAAAGCGGTCAGTAGAAGCAAGTATTTTAGGGATTAATGTAGTTTGTTACTATTATATTTTTATATTTATCTAGTTTAATTATATAGGGATAAATATTATTTTGTCAATATATAATTAAGTTAGATGAGAATATTTTTTATTAATAATGAATTGTCAATCCAAGTGCGACAATTCTACTTGCTAGGGCAAGTAATAATTACATTAACTATGAATACTAATGATAAAGGTCTTAGAATTAGTGCTGATATTATTGATACTAATAATGGTACAGATGTATATAAACTTATTAAACGTGGTGATGTAAACAAGATGAGTTTTGCTTTTACTGTAAAAAGTGAACGAACTGAAGTTGATAAAGAAAATAAGATTTATACACGTACAATAACTGCTTTTGATAAAATTTATGATGTGGCGGTTATAGATTTTCCAGCATATGACGGAATATCTATACAGGCACGAAGTAAAGAATATTGACCTAAAAAAAGATTTACAAAAAAAGCAAAGAAGAAAAAGATTATTGCTTATGACGTATTTATAAAAGGGTTTTGTGTTTTATATTGCAAAAATCACAAGATATGCTATACTAAATATAGAAACAGTGAAGTTCATTATAATGCACACCTTAGGAGTGGTAGTTCCTAAGGGTTTTTACATTATTACGCTAATGCTGGAGCGTTAGGATAGTTACTCAAAAAAAGTGCTTATCTATCCATTTGTAAATGAAATAAGAGATTACATTTACCATAATAAGCACAACAATATCAGTGAAGTTCATTATATGCACCTCCTCTCTGTTACCAGATTGGAGTTGAGTAACGAAAATAGTATAACATAAATTTATTAGTTAAGCACCTAAGAAGGTGCTTTTTTGTACCCATTTTTAAGATATTTAGAAAGGAAAATACAACGAATAAACGATTAGAAGAAATTTTACAAAGAAAAGAAGAAATTCGTTCTTTATTAGCTGATGAAACAAATAAAAATTTAAATTTTGATGAACTTGAAAAAGCAGTTAGAGACTTAACGAAGAAGAAAAAGAAATCTCTACAACTACTAGTGAATGGGTAAGAGCTAGAAATACAGGATTCCTAGCTCTTATAGATAGTGCTAATAATAAAATTCTTGATGAAATTGAAAAATCTATAGTCAGTACCACACGTAAAACGTGTGGCTTGCACAAGCCTATAAGGCTTTTAACAATAGCCAGCGCCTAAATGACGCTGCTTTCTCTTCGTTCAAGCCATTGTGCACTGATTACTTAACAATCCCTAAAGGGATCATTTAATTCTTTTGTGCTTATTTTATCCATCATTTTATCATACGTATCTTGTTCTCTTATATATTTCGCTATTGTTGCTTCATTTAGTCCTACTGTCGATACATAATATCCTGTTGACCAAAAATTATTGTTTCCAAATTTATATTTTAAATTTCCATGTCTTGCAAATATCATCATTGCACTTTTTCCTTTTAAATACCCCATAAAATTTGATATACTCATTTTTGGTGGTATCTTAACCAAAATATGAATATGATCCGGCATAGCTTTCCCTTCTATTATCTCTATGCCTTTCCACTTACATAAATCTTTTATTATTTGTACAATATCTCTACGCAATTTATTATATATAATTTTTCTTCTATATTTTGGGGTAAATACTATATGATACTTGCACATCCATCTTGTATGTGCTAAACTTCTTTCCATAGAAATTCTCCTCTCTTTAATAATGACTTGAACACTTATTATTTTAATAGAGGAGAATTTCTATTTCTATAAGAAACTTATTAACCACTCGTAAAACGAGTGGTTTTTTGTTTCGCACGCTCTGCGTACTCAACTAACTAAAGTACAAAAAAAAGGAGAAGTTATCTAACTTCTCCAAAAATAATTTTATTAGGATTTTATTTTTGAACATAAAATTCTATATCATCTATAGAACCCATGTGTCAGTCTACCATTAAAATGAAGCCAATTTCTACTTCACCATTTTTAACCTCAATATTTTTAATTGAAGTCTGATGCCATCTATTCCAGCCATCATCTTTGATATCAGTAGTCATTTCTACACCATTTTGTTTTACAAATAATTGATATTTGGAAGCTAAACCATTTCCTTGTGTCCAACAAGATAAAGTATATTTTCCATCAGAAAGACCTTTTAATTTTTGTTTAATAATCACATTAAATGGTTTATTATTCCAATAGTGCATAGCACATTTATCACGTACATCTCCTTGATTCCAAGCTAAATTTATTGCTGAACTATCACCTACAATATCCCAGCCATTTAATGTTTCATTTTCAAAATTACCATTTAAGACTAAATTCATTTTATTTTTTACTTCAATATTAGCTATAGCCTTTTGTGCTAATCCTTCCACAGTTCCTGATATCGTATAATTACCCGGTTTTGCAAAAATTGGTTTGGCAACATCCCATTTAACAGACATATTTTTTACTGCATCATTAGAATAAACCACACCTACTGTCTGTGGTAAATCTACATTACTATATAAACTAACATCTTTTACATCAACTGTATTTATCGTTGTAACTTGTGGCTCTATATACTGATTATTTGGGTCTGATACTAAGTTAAATGTATCCATAGATTCAAGTGCATTTCCCTTTGTATCAAATAATGTTAAATTATCCCAACCATTACCACCACCATTAGACTTCCAACCTACTTTTTCATTGATAACCCAATCTGGAGCCCAATAAAATATCCCCAACCCACGATTATCATTTACACTAGCAACAGTTGCCATAACGTCACGCAATCCTGTTGCTTGTCCTTGCACTGTAGCTTTATAACCACCGACTTTTTCTTCATTTGTTCCAAAATTATTTTTCTCAAAATCGGCATCTTCTAAAGTATAACCAAAAGCAGTTTCTACAGCTATTACATCTTTATTATATTTGGCACTAACATCATTCATTGTATTTTTTAAATCGTCCATTGTACCATGCCAAAATGGATAAAATGACATACCAATTATATCAAAGTCATTCACTTTATTTTTTACAATTAAATTATCAAAAAAAAAAAGTATGATATAAATTTACATCTACACCAGCTAAATGTATCATTGTCTTAACTTTATTATCTTTATCATTATCATGTACAGCTTGTAAACCTGCATTTAATAATTTTGCTAAGAATTTATATCCATTAGGATTATCCTCTGTAAGTTGTGCTTCTGGCCATAACATCCCATTATTTAGCTCATTGCCTACTTGTACCATATCTGGTGTTACACCTTGAGCATTAAAATCTTGCATTACTTTAGCAGTATAAGCATAAACATCATCTACTAATTTATCACCACTATCATTTTTCCAAGCATCCGGTTTTTTCTGTTGACCTGGGTCCACCCAAAAATCACTGTAATGAAAATCTACAAGAACTTTCATACCTAAAGCTTTAGCCCGTTTTGCCATTTCAATAGCCTTAGCTCATCTGTATTACCACCGCCGACACCTTCTGGTCCTACGACATATGGATTATTCCAAATACGAACACGAATCCAATTTACACCATGATTTTTTAAAATAGTGAGTCCATCTTGTTCTATGCCATTATCATAAAATTTAGTACCATTTCGTTCTAATTCTGGCATAATAGAAACATCCGCACCCTTGATAAAATCCGTAGATAAATTTTCTATAGGATTTACTTGTACTGCTGCTAGTGCTGTAAACGGTAAGGAACAAGAAATCATTGTAGCTGTTATTGCTGACAAAATTACTTTTTTTTAATTTATTATTTTTCATAAACTACACACCTTTTATTAGAAACTATAATTAAGTGCTAAATTATACATATCATAATAATCAGAGAACCCTGAGTAATTACTATCATATGGACGCAATTTATACCAGTTAAATTCCAAATTAGTATTATCCGCAAGCATATAACTAATACCTAATCCATAACCTTTTTCACCATTACCACCAAAACCATCACCACCTGGAGTGTTTAAAATGTGTGCCCAACCAGTAGAATCTACACTATAATTTCCTAAGCTCATATAATCAGCATAAACTTTCCAAGTATCTTTGGTATCCCATTTCAAATTACCATAAGTAAGTCTAGTCCACCAACCATTTTTTTGTGCTCCATCTGGAAGACCTGATGCTCTATTAGTTACAGCTTCTGCTGTTAAATTCCATTTGTCACTGAGTTGTGTGTTAATACCATAAGCAATTTGCTCTAACATATATGGATTTTCACTTGATTCAATCCAATTCCATTGATTTTTATGATTATTATACAATGTATTTTCATTACTATTTGTTTTTAAATAACCTAAAGTAAATTTAGTATTATCATCTACTCCAATCTGTGCATTAGCAATAAAAGCATTCATAGAATAATCTTTCCAATTTTCCGCAGTTAAATTTCCCCATCCTGCAGAAATAAGCGAATTATTTCCCAAATCTTGAGTTACCATAATACCATCAACTGGATTATCCCACCAAATAAGACCTTGCCCAATATTTAAATTCTGACGACCTAAGGTTACAGATGTATCCATCTGTTTCCAAGTCAATGCTAATAAATCTAAATTTGCACTACCATGTGCTCCACTATCACCATTATTAGTATATCCATTATCATCATTAGTCGTATTTTCTAATTTTACTCTACCTAAAACAGATAAATTCTCATCTGGTTCTGCATAAAAACCTAAACGTAAACGTTCTTGAATACGATTACTTCTTTTATCTTTTCTATCTTTATCAGCTACATTAGCTGTATAACCCTTTGGAGTATCAGCTTTATAATTTGTTTGATAACGAATACGTGCATCACCAAACCACTTAACTTTTCCATTGTCGAAGAAATTATTTATAGCTTGTGGCTCTTCTTTTACTGGCGCTGGTTCTGTTGGCATTACCATCATAATCTTTAATTCATTACTATACTCTTGTTGTAATTTATTGAGTATTACTTTATCTTCTGCTGTTGCTCTATTTTCATTTGCCATTGCTCTAGCTACAAATTGTGCTAAATCATAACGAGCCACCACTTTTTTATCATGAAAATCTGTCAAATTATAACCATCTACTAGACCTGTTTCTACTAAATGTTCCACTGCTGTATATGCCCAATAATCTTTAGGTACTGTAGCAAAAGGGTTTTCACTAGCAAAAGCTGTAGAATTAATCATTGTTCCAGCTATAGCTAATGAACATAATAATTTTTTATTTAATATATAACTCATAAGTTAAAACCTCTCTAAACCAAATATATTCTTATGCTCAAAGTTATAAAATAAATTCATAAATAGCTTCTATGCTAATTTTATCTATCGATACAATTTCATTACTAGTTTCTTCACTACGAGCAGCCATTGGTGAATCACTTTTTATTACTTGATTTTCTTTTAATGGAGAAATACTAATATAAATATCGCCATTTGGAATTTTTCTATAGATATTATCCAAACCAATTTCCCAACTTGCACCATTATTAAAATTATCTGCTACTAATTCATTATTTACAAAAGCATATCCAATATCACCTTGATAATCTATTTTTAAAATAGCCTCTTTTAGATCTCGCATATTTGCATAATCTATATGCAATAAAACCTTACCTTTGCCAATTTTTTCTGTAGTAAATGGTATAGATTTAGCTGATTTAGTAAATTTATATGTTTTTAATAAATCAGTTTCATCTATTTTACAAATATTTCTCATTAAATCGTCTGTTAATCCATCAATAGTTTGTATAATAATAGCATTTGTATTTGCTTCTACACGAATATTATCATTATCTACAAGAATTGGATTTTCAGATAAAAGTACCTTAGTATCTCCTGCTACTTCAAATTTCCAGAAATTTAAACTTTGATAATTAGTTAAAGTATATATATTAATTATCTTACCAGATACTGTAGTAATTACTAATTTAGATAAATCTGTACTAATCGGTTCAATAAATAATTTATTATTTTCTTTAATAATTGTTCCTTGAGAAATTTCTATGTTGCTGATACTATCATTAACAAAACAATATTCTGGTTTCATACCCTGTGGCATAAAGAAGAAATAATTTTCCACATCATCTTTAGCAAATTTTGTAATTAATTGTGTAGTAGCATATTTTAAAGTCAATCCTGCTAAAGTCAAATTAAATGGCAATATACAACTTTCTTCTGAAGCTAAACTCAGATTATTCTTTTCTGGAATAGTTAATGTTTCATCAGATAAAGATAAAGTTAAATTAAAATCATTTTTATCTGGAGAAACTAAATGATCTTGATAGTTATTAATGAATATAAAGCCTTTATTTTTATCTATACGTACGGCATAACGTAACTGTTCCACATCAGTAGGTAAAATGTCTTCTGCCCCTTCTGGTAAAATAGTCTGAGTAGGACAAAATTCCTTTTGAAAACTATTAAAGAAATAGTGCAATCTCTTTAGTCTAGCATAAGATTCACGAACTTGACCAAATTCTCCAATTGCAGCTTGATAATCATAAGAAATTTTTGGGGTAGCATTTTCATTTAAGTATGGTGTTTTTAATCCCAAAGGATTAGATCCGCCATGAAATACGTAATAACCAACAAAGTTACAACCCCCTGCAACTTTTATATTAGCCATAGCTTCTACACTATGATATGGTAATTGAAAACGATATTTATAAAATACAGTCATCCCTCCACCATTTCACAGCAAGCAAAAGGCACTGTAGTCGGATCATAAGTCGGTTCAAAATTATAAGTAGGCTTACGATAATTACGATAAATAAATTCTGGAGTTACTGGATGTTCTTTTATACTTTCATCGTAAAAAATCCATGGCCAAAAAGCATAACCACCCCACAATGGAAGTACAGTATCTGGTGATGCTTGTGCTCCACCCCAACCAGTTCCTGTATAAATAGGTGCTATCATTCCTGCTTCAATAGCAAATTCTTTTAAAATTTCTATATGATGATGATGTTCTTCTACACTTGTATCATAGCTACCATTATTAATCCATTCATTGCTAGTACCTGTAGTCATCTCCCAAGGTGCACCAGCATGACAATATTCATTATCCAACTGAACACCAATAATAGGACCACCATCTTTATAAAATAATCCACGTACTTGATTGCCAATTTCTTGATAATATCTTTTTACATAAAATAAATATCTTTCATCATTAGAACGCACATTACAAGGCTCACCATATAACCAATCTGGAAGTCCTCCATTTCTAGCCTCACCATGTACAAATGGACCTATACGCAAAATAACTTCTACTTGATGTTTTTTACAAAGTTCTACAAAGTAACGAATATTAAATGAGCCATCCCATCTAAATTGTCCTTTTATTTCTTCATGATGATTCCAAATGATATAAGTAGGAATAATATTTATCCCTGCCATTTTCATTTTAACTATTTCATCTTCCCATTTATGAAAATCATATCTACTAAAGTGAAACTCACCACAAATACCAAAAAATGGTTTTTCATCTTTCATCATATAATGATTAGTAAAACTAATATGTTCTCCATTAGGATTAACACCTTGTAAATGCTCCAAAGTTGGATAAATACTATTTAACTCTTTTTTTAAATTAATCTGATAATTTTTCAAAATAAAACCTCTTTCAATTTCACTATTTATCTATTTTTTATTTCGCTGTTCTTGCATTTTTTCTTCTGCAAGAATTATTTCTTTATAATCAATAACACGCTTATTATCACTAATTAATAATTTTTGTGAAATTAACGTACAAATTCCTGCTACAATACCAATATACAAATATGATTGTGAAAACCCTATACTTTCATACATACTGCCAAAAAATGGAGAAAATATACTTGCACAAATAGAACTTGTACATAAACAACCAAGATAAATAGAAGCTGATAATCTTAAATCAAAATTTTTAGAAATATATTTAAATTGTCCAACTAAAAATAATGGTTTTTCAAACGAATGAATACATTTTACTGCCGCAATCCAAAGTGGACCCCATTCCAAAGAAGATCCAATTATACGTATAGACATAATAGTACCTGCAAGAATTAATGTTCTTTTTGCTCCTAATTTATTAGCTATTACAGGTGTTACGAATAAGAAAATAGCTTCAAAAAAAGTCTGAATTGCTCCTAAATCTCCAAACCAACGATTTCCCTCAGCTTGTGATTCAAATTGTGATACAAAATATACTCCAAACTGTTGATCATATACATCATATACACAACCAACACCTATCATAAAAAATAATAAAA
>ENA-OQCN01000703-OQCN01000703.1-human-gut-metagenome-genome-assembly--contig:-NODE-703-length-17668-cov-3.020865_pt1 | contig 17668 bp, 21 predicted proteins | sample MGYA00242497_ERZ504576 | MGnify/ENA primary metagenome ERZ504576 (study PRJEB26092, sample SAMD00036296) | human gut metagenome | host: Homo sapiens | study: EMG produced TPA metagenomics assembly of... | reverse complement strand
AGGAAACCCTATGCTTAACAATATTAAAACCGAATATGAAGAATTGTTTGAATTAACAAAACGTGCTTGCAATGTATTATCTAAAAATCTTGATTGTTTTATTTCGGATGCAGAAGTTGCTTATCTAACCCTGCATTTTGGAGCTTTTATGCCTACACAAAAAGCAAACAAACACACATTTAGAATCTTGATTATATGCCCAAATGGCATTGGAACTGGAAATATGTTACGCCAAGAAGTGTCAACTTAGTGCCTCAAGCAACTGAAATTAAAAACTTACCTTTAAGCAGTTATGAGCCAGAACACGATTATGATGTTGTTATTTCAACGGTTATGCTGCCAAATGAACAAAAGTTGATTATGGTGCACCCAATACTAACCGATCAAGATCGTGTAGCTATATTAAGAAACTGCATGGCAACTGAGCCGCAGGCAAAAAATGCAAATTGATGATATTATGAAAATCGCATCAAATTATATTAATACTGAAAAATTAGATAATTTTCATAAAGATCTACAAGATTATTATTCAAGCATACAAATTCATAAAGCTCCTCATAAAACATATGATCGAGGCTTATTAGATTTTTTGAAAGATTCACATATACAATGTGTTAATTCCCAAGTTAGCTGGAAGAAGCCATTCAAATATCAGCACAGCCATTATTGGATGATGGTTCTATTTCAAATGATTATGTGAACGCCATAATAAACGATCAAAAAAATAAAGGTTTATATATGTTTTTAGCCGACGACCTTGTTTTAGCGCATTCTGCAATCGAAAATGGTGTAAATCGCTTAGATGTATCCATGTGTACATTTAAAGAACCTGTCTCTTTTCTAAATGGAAAAAAGGCTAAAATTATTATTGTTCTTTGTGCTGAAGACAAAACTAAACATATACATGTATTAAACGATGTACTTAATATTTTTTCTAAGAAAAAAAGTATTGATCAAATAACAAGTTTAAGTACACCTGCAGAAATATATGCATATATAGATAAACATATCGAAAAATAGGAGGTTATCATGGAATTCAATAAGTATTTCGATCACACATTTTTAAAGGCATTTGCCACAAAAAAAGACATTGATACACTTTGTCAACAGGCAAAAGAATTAAATACCGCAAGCGTATGTGTTAATGAAGAGTGGGTAGCTTACTGTAAAAACTTATTAAAAGATACAAACGTAATGGTTTGTAGTGTTGTTGGTTTCCCATTAGGACAATGTGGATTAAACACAAAAGCTTATGAAACTAAAGAAGCATTAAAAGATGGTGCAGATGAAATTGATTATGTCTTAAATGTTGGTGATGTAAAGATGGGTAATTTTGATAAAGTTAAAGAAGAGATGGAAACTCTAACAAAAATTTGCCATGACCAAAATAAAGGAATTAAAGTAATTTTTGAAAATTGCTATCTAACAAAGGAAGAAATCAAAAAATGTGCTGAAATTGCTAAGGAAGTTAAACCTGATTTTATTAAGACAAGCACGGGATTTGGTACTGGTGGTGCCACAATAGAAGATGTTAAATTGATGAAAGATACAGTTGGAAATGACGTAGAAGTAAAAGCAGCTGGTGGCATTCATTCATATGCTGAAGTAAAAGAAATGATCGAGGCTGGTGCTACTCGAATTGGTGCAAGTGCAACAGTACAAATCGTAGAAGAATATAATTAATAATCATTAATTTTTTCAAAAAGAAATTTAAGTCCAACTTAGATTTCTTTTTTTTGTTTTATAATTGAAAAATTGCTACAATAGTTCCTGTATGAAAAAAATCAGAGTGTTGACCTATTACATGGCCCAATATTTAAATCATTAAGTTTACTGGCAATTCCAATCATGGCCACTTATTTTATTCAAATGGCATATAACCTAGTTGATATGTTATGGATTGGATTTTTGGGTTCTGGCGCCGTTGCCAGTGTTGGTGTCTCTGGAAATTTCATGTATTTGGCAAATGGATTAGTAAATATGCCTAAAATTGGTTCTCAAGCATTAGTTGGACAAAGCTTAGGAGCTAATAATAAAGAGGAAACAAAGAATTATATTGAAGCCGCTTTTCAAAGCTCAATATTGTTTGCGTTGATTTATGGAATCATTATTATTGTTTTTCAAAAAAAATTTAATACAACTCTTCAATTTGGAAGATCCAACAATTATTCAAGACGCACAAAATTATCTATGGATTACATGTGGTTTTATTATTTTCTCATTTGTGAATCAAATATTCACAGGTATTTTAACGGCTGCCGGTTATTCAAAAAACACTTTTATCGCAACCACAACAGGTTTAGTTTTAAATCTTATTTTAGATCCTGTTTTAATTTTTGTTTGTAACCTTAGAGTCATTGGTGCAGCTCTCGCAACTATTATCGCCCAAATTATTGTTACCTTAGTTTTTTTATATGATGCTAAAAAATTAGATTTATTTCAAGAAATAAAGTTATTATCAAAACCAGATAAAAATCACATATCTAAAATTTTAAAAATAGGCTTCCCACCTTCTATTCAGAGCATGTTATTTACATGCATCTCCATGTACATTGCACGTTTAATTTCTAGCTTTGGCGCTATAAGTGTAGCTGTACAAAAAGTAGGTTCTCAAATTGAATCTATTTCATGGATGGCAGCCGATGGATTTAGTGCTTCTATCAATGCGTTCACTTCGCAAAATTATGGAGCAAAAAACTATAATCGAGTTCAAAAAGGTTATAAAACTGGAATGCTTGTCGTTGGTTTATGGGGATTGCTTACTTCATGTATATTAATTTTCCTTCCTGGTCCTATTTTTTCTTGTTTTATCCATGAAACTACTATTCTTCCATATGGAATTGACTATCTAATTATACTTGGATTTTCCCAACTCTTCATGTGCATAGAAATCGCGACACAAGGAGCTTTTAATGGATTAGGTAAAACATTACCTCCAAGTATTGTTTCTATTGTTTTTACTTCTGCCAGAATTCCCATGGCTATTGTATTATCTCATTTTTTTGGTGTTAACGGCATATGGTGGGCTATCTCTATTTCTAGTATTATAAAGGGTACTATTTTAGTAACATGGTTTATTTTGTATTCAAAAAGGAGGCTTATCGCATGAAAAATCACTCTTTAACTCAAGGAAGCATCGCAAAAGGATTACTTTTCTTTGTGATTCCACTTTTCTTTTCAAATCTATTTCAACAACTCTATAACACAATTGATACCTTATTAGTTGGGCATTTTTTAGGCGATAATGCACTTGCTGCGATGGGTGCAACAGCTGCTATTTTTGAATTGATTGTTCAATTTTCAAATGGATGTGGAACTGGATTTAGTATTGTTACTGCTAGATACTTTGGTTCAAAAAATGAAGATGAACTAAAAAAAGTGTTGCTACATCTTTAATTCTTGGCCTTATTATATCCATTGCGATCACAATTGTTTCTTATGTTTTTATGCCATCATTGTTAACTCTTTTAAAAACTCCAAGAATTATTTATAATGATTCATTAAATTATATACGTTGTATATCTGCTTTCTTGATTATCACAATGTTCTACAATTTAGGTGCAGGTATGTTACGAGCAATAGGAGATAGTCTTAGACCTTTAATTGTACTTTTCTGTTCTTCTATCATCAATATTGCCCTAGATATATTTTGTATCACAATTCTAGATATGGGAGTTTTAGGAGCTGCTGTTGCGACAGTTATTGCACAAGGCATATCGACAATTATTTGTTTCTTTTTAATTTGGAAAGATGCTAAAATACTTATCCCTAAAAAAGAACATTTCCATATGGAATCCTCTATGATTAGCGATTTATTAGGGCAAGGATTTTCAATGGGATTTATGTTTTCCATTGTCTCTATCGGGACAATCATTCTCCAAACAGGAATCAATGGACTTGGAACGCAGATTATTGCCGCACATACAGCTGCACGAAAATTAATGTCCTTATTGTGTCTTCCTTTGTCTACATTAGCTGCTTCTATGGCTACCTTTGTTTCTCAAAATAAAGGAGCTCAAAACTATACTCGTATTATGAAAGGTGTTCGTATGGCAAACACTTGTGGTATTATCTATCCTATGTTTTTAAGTATAATTATCTATTTTACAGCTGAAAATCTAGTCCATTTCCTTTCCGGATCAAGCAATCCTATTGTACTTGAGAATGGTGCTATGTATTTAAAAATCAATGTACCTTTCTTTATTGTATTAAGCATTCTTCTTAATTTACGAAATACGATTCAAGGTTTTGGATATAAAATCACACCACTTATTTCAAGTCTTATTGAATTCTTTGGAAAAATCGTATTCACTTTATTTCTAGTACCTACATTTAAATATTTGGGTGTATGCTTTTGCGAACCTATTATCTGGTGTATGATGGCTAGTCAATTATTATTTTCATATCACAGAATCATAAAACCATTTAAAGCGCAGAATTAACTTCTACGCTTTGTTTTGTATTATGCTTGTATAAATTGTTTTAAATAATCTTTGTCTAAAACGACTATTTTTTGATTTACCATTGTGATGACATTTTCTTCACGTAAACCTCTTAAGATACGATTTACACTATTTCTTGTTGAAATACCACAGAATCCTGCAATATCATCATTTGTAACTTGGAAATCAATCAAAATACCATTATTTACTTTCCTTCCAAATAGCGGAATCAATTGATAAATAAATGCGCAAACAGCCCCATTCTTGCCATTCATTGTCATAAGTTGCTGTCTAAAAATAGCTTCTGCTAATTTATTACGATAATACGAGTTTACATAATCTTGTAATTTTGAATCTTGGTTTACATATTCCCAAAATAACACTCTTGGAATACGATAAAATGTCCCTGTTTCACTTTCTATACGAACATTAAATGGTGCCGATGTATATTGACTTACTTCATCTTTTAAAAGCGAGATAATATCCGGTCCTTTAATATAAGATATATTAAATTCGCGGCCATCACGCAAAATTATACTTGTCTTAATAACACCTTCTTTTAAAACATATGTATCTTGTTGTTCCAATCCATAATATGTTAAATATGTATGTCTTTTCTTTGTGATTGTAGGCACTTCTTTTTCTTCAAGAAATTTTATTAAATAATTACTGCCCATAAAATATCCCTTTCTGTATCAGTTAAATCAGTATAACGCAATCCCTAAAACAAGTAGGTAACATATGTTATTCATAATTCTTTAACACAAAAGAAAAAGGATACAATTACTGTATTCCTTCTTCGCTATTATTTATGTTTTGAACAAATTGCTACTCCTACACCAATTGTTGCCATACAAATAACTGAGAACCATCCAGTGTGAGTAAAAATTTGATTGCTAGAACCAATTCCTGCTGCATACAGAGGCATTGGAACAAACAATAATGATGCTCCTGCTAAATAACCTAACTTCTTCATATCCAATCCCTCCTTTTAGTTGGGTTAAAGCTTTTCTACACCAACGTTATAACGCACCTATAGAAAAAAAGAAACCAAGATGGAAAACTTGGTTTCTTTTATGGAATAATCTGCTTTATTTATTTCTTTCATTTAAAATGAATTTTTCGATTTCTTTAAACATCTTCTTAGCTTTCTTGCTAGATTGCTTTTCCGCCATCTTTTGTCTCCAAGCAGGAACATTTTGAGAAGATACATTTTCATATACTTCTTCATAGGTCACTTTAATTTTTGATTCATTCAATGCATCAATTTTATATGAAATCGTTGTATGATCAATGGCTGTATTAAAGGTTGCTACATATAATTCATTTGGAACCAATCTTTTAATATGTACTGTAATTTCGGATCCAACCCCTTTTCTTTGGGTTGATTTTTTCTTATATTTCAAGCCTTCTTTTAATTCTAATTTTTTCTTTGAAACATGATTTAATTCTTCCTGCAATGATTTCATCATCACATCGTAAAACTCTTTATCACTCACATTTAATTCTACACTTACTTTCATGTTGCACCTCACTTAACACAATTATATACTATTTTAAGAAAGAAGGTTATTTATGTATACAGATAGTCATTGTCACATCACTTGTGATCGTTTATATACTCGAATTGATGAAATCATAGAGAATATTCAGGCAAAGAATATTACATCTTGCATGATTATGTGCACAAGTCCAGAAGAATTAGAACGTGCAAAAAAATTAAAAGAAAAATATCCGTTCTTTAAAGTGGCGTTTGGATGGTTTCCAAGCGATGCTAAAGATGTTACAGATAAAGAAATTCAGTATCTCATTGATCAAACGCCTTATTTAGATTGTTTAGGAGAAATTGGATTGGACTATTATTGGGATACAAGTTTTAATGATTTACAAAAAGAATTATTTATCAAACAAATTCAAATTGCAAATGAACACAAGCTTCCTATTTCTATTCATATGCGTGAATCCACAAAAGATTGCATGGACATTTTAAAACAATACGCAAAAACCAAAATCATCTTCCATTGTTTTAGCGGAAGTAAAGAAACAATGATGGAATGTTTAAAAATGAATTCTATGATTTCTTTTGCAGGACCGATCACTTTTAAAAATGCTAGACAAGCACCTGAATGCATTAAAGCATGCCCAATTGATAGAATTATTACAGAAACAGATTCTCCATATCTAACACCCGTTCCATATAGAGGTAAAGAAAACGAGCCTATGTATGTAGAATATGTCGCAAAAAAGATTTGTGAAATTAAACAACTTGATGAATCCAATGCATGTAAACAAATAGAAGAAAATTTCAATTCCATTTTTAGATAAAGAAAGACCTGTCATTGACAGGTCTATTTTTGTAATTTCTCGTATTCTGAAACTTTGTTTCCTATGATAATCATATTGCCTTGAATCACAATCGGTCTTTTTACTAACATACCATTTGAGGCAAGTAATTCAATCAATTGTTCTTGTGTATATGTTTCACGCTTTTCTTTTATTTTTAATTCACGATACAACATACCACTTGTGTTAAACAATTTTTTTTAATTCCACACCTCGATCGATCCAACTTTGAATTTCTTCTTTTGTCGGATTTTCCTCTTTAATATTTCTATATGTAGCTTCAATCCCTAAATCTAACAAAGCCTTATATGCTTTTTTACAAGTTGAACAAGGTGGATATCCGATAAACAACGTTTCCATATTAGTCATCAAAAGCGTGTGCTAATACTTCTGATAATGAAGAGTTTTCTTCAACAGCGTGAATTAATCCAGCTAATAATGGTGCCATTGAAAGTACAGTCATTTCTGGATAAATCTTTTGATTTTCTGTTTGATCGATTGTATTTGTACAAACAAATCCAGCTAATTCAGCAGCTTTTAAACGATCAATAGCAGGTCCTGAAAGAATACCATGTGAACATGATGCATAAACAGCTTTTGCACCTTTGTCTTTTAACATTTTAATACCAGCCGTTAATGTTCCAGCTGTATCTACCATATCATCAATAATAATTGCAGTTTTTCCATCAACATCTCCAATTAAGTTCATAGCTTCTGCTACGTTTGGTTTTGGACGACGTTTGTCGATGATTGCGATAGGTGCACCTAATGCATTTGCTAAATTACGAGCACGTACAGCTCCACCGTGATCAGGAGATACTACAACGATTTCTCCTAATCCTTCCTTATGTTTGAAGTAATCAGCAATCAATCCATTCGCAGTAATATCATCTGCTGGAATATCAAAGAATCCTTGAATCTGAGTAGCATGCAAATCAACTGTTACAACACGATCAGCTCCAGCTCTTTCCAATAAACTAGCTACTAATTTAGAAGTAATTGGTTGACGAGGTTTTGCCTTACGATCCTGACGTGCATATCCAAAATATGGAATAATAGCTGTAATACTAGCAGCACTTGCACGTTTACAAGCATCAATACCAATTAGAATTTCCATTAAATTTGAGTTTACAGGTTTATTTGTACTTTGTACAAAATATACATGTTTTCCACGAACAGATTCTTCTAATTCTACCAAAATTTCTCCGTCAGCAAAATGTTTTACTTCACATTTTCCTAATTCCAATCCTAATTCTTTACAAATATCTTTTGCTAAACCAACGCTAGATGATAAAGCAAATACAATAGTGTTTTTCATGATTTATCCTTTCTCATACCCTATCAGGCTATTTTATAATTTTATTGTTACTTACATAAGACATAGGTCCCACAATAGTTCCTTCACTTATGCAAGAATCGACGATTTTACTTGAATCTACTACAGCACAATTTTCAATTTTTGAATTATTCAAATAAGAACCCGGCAAAATCTCAACGAAATCTCCAATCTCTGTTTTGCCTAAAATTTCAACATTTGGATGAATAATAACATCATGTCCAATTTTTACATCTTTACCAATAACTGTGCGCTTAGGATCTACAATTTGTACCCCTTCTTTTAGCCAGTTATTGTTGATTCGATTTCGCATCCATTCATACGCTTTATTTAATTCTACACAATCGTTAATTCCCATGACTTCATCACGGTCTTCAACAACCAATCCCTTAACAACTTTACCTTGGTTAGCTAAAATTTTAACTAAATCTGTTAAATAATATTCATTTTGAGCATTATTTGTTGTTAGCTTATCAAGATTATCAAATAAATCTCTATTTTTGAAACAATACATACCCGCATTGATTTCACAGATTTTCTTTTGTTCCTCTGTACAATCTTTTGCCTCTACAATCGCTTGAACATGCCCATTTTCATCACGAACAATACGACCATAATGAGCTCCATCATCTAATACAGAAGTTAATAAGTTAATGATGCATCTTGATTTGTTTGGAATTAGTTTTTCCAAAGTTTCAGGTTGAATACAAGGACCATCACCATTGATAATTAATGTGTCTCCATCTTCATCCTTTAATTGTGTAGCCTGCATAACCGCATGACCAGTCCCTAATTGGGGTTGCTGCAAAGCAAATTCAACATCTGGAAAAGCTTCTTTGATACTCTCTGCTTGATATCCAACAATTACAACGATTCTTTGTACAGATACAGCTCTTAAAGCATCAATGATATAAGCCAACATTGGACGATCAATAATCGTATGTATTACTTTACTACGATCTGATTTCATTCGAGTTCCTTTTCCAGCCGCCAGAACAATCGCATTACGCATATTTTCACCTGACTTTCCGTATCTATTCTAACAAAAATCGTAAGACATTAAAAGCTTACAATAGAAAAAGACAATACAAAATGTATTGTCTAGTCTAAATCGTCTAATTGACTTTGATAATCATTGATTTGTGAATTTAATGAATCCACTTTTGATTGTGCATCTTTTACATCTGAACTTGCACTATTTAATTTTGTTTGTGCTGTACTCAATTTATTTTCTAAAGAAGATACATTTGAATTCTTCTGTGCAGTTGTCAAAGCCGCATTAGCTGCATCCAAATCATCTTTAGCTGAATTGACTTCATTTTCTAAATTCGGATGATTTGTTCTTATATCCGATAATTCAGAAAGTTCATCCTGTGTAATTTGATCATTTGGTATATTATCAAGTTCTGCTCTTCTTCTTAAAATATCAACCAAATTATTGTAATCCGATTGTGCACTATTTACTGCGTTATGTGCATCCCTTAATGAAGAATTGGCAGAATTGATTTTAGAAGTTAAAGAATCCACATCACTCTGTGCAGATTCCTGTGCTTTTTGTGCATTCTCTAAATCCGCGTTGGCCTTTGAAAGCTGATTCTTTAAATCACTGATTTTTTTCCTTAACTCTGCTTTCTTTTCTGCAATTTCTGTGTTGTTGTTCTTCTTATTCGTATTCGTTTTTTTGTTTGCCTTCGCAAGCAATTCGTTAAAGTTTTTACCCGTAGCCTTCTCTAAAATTTCATCAATTTTTTCCCTTTGTTTACGAGTCAAACTGTTATATTTACTCTCAAGATCAACAATTTCTTTCTTCTTGCTAGAAGATAATGAATTGTAGTTATTCGCAAAATCTAATAATTCTTGATAATTCTTCTTTTGAACTTCTTCTGTTTTTTCATCCGAACCCGATAATCCACTAGTTACTAGTTTGATACCACCAAAAATCAATAATGAAATCAATAAAACACCTACAACACCTAACCCAATATATAATCCTGTCTTAGAGTTGTTTTTCTTAAATGTTTTTTTCTTAGAATCCTTCTTCTTATTGATAACCTCTCTTTTTAGTTGAGGCCCCTTACCTTCTTCTAATAAAGATTGAATCTCATCGTCATCGATCACAACTGTTTTATTTGTAGCATCCGCCTCTTGTTTTAGTTCATCCGCATTCCACATCACTGTGCGTGTTGCAGATAAATCTTCTTTAGGTTCATTCAAATCCTTTGATCCAACTACAAACGTATCTCCTAATGATGGTTCCTCTTTTTTTGACTGAAATGGAATCTCCGGTTCCGGTTTATGTTTCTTAACTCGACTGCGATTTTGAGTCTTTGTAAATCGATCCATTTTTTGTTCTAATGTATCTTCCTGATCCGCTTGAAACGAATCTAGCAATTGAGAAATCTCATCATTTTCGTTCTTTCTTTTCTTGTCCATAGCTTCATCGCCCCTTTGAAACTATTTTACCAAAACCCCTTTGATTTGACCACTATGTTTTCTTTATTTGCCTTAATCCATAAAGGATGCGCCGCTATCACAAATATACAATCTGGATGAATCAAATCCAAAGCAGCATACAATGTATTTCCCGTTGTACACACATCATCCACAAGCAATATTTTCTTTTTTTTAGGCAGTGGATACATTTCTTTTAAAGCTAATACATCTTTTATATGTGCTCTTTCAAGCCTAGATTTTGAAGATTGTTTTACATTTTCTTTTTTATAAAATGGCGAATGCACAAAGACACCTAAAGTCGCATATATATCCACCACTGGCTCAAATCCTCTTTCCATGCGCTTAGCATCACTACTACATAAACTACACACACAATAATGTTTAAAAGTCTCACTCAAGTATTTATGAGAATTTAAAAAAACATCTTTTAAAACAATATCCCTCTGTTCTTTATATTGAAAAAACAATCTTTCTAAAAATTCATCATATTCATACAATACATACATGAATGTTTCCTTGATTCTGTATGTCTGTTTATGCACTTTAAAATTTTTCATACAATCCGGACAAACTATCAAATCATTATAAAAGAAAATATCAAAATTTCGTATTTCACTCATTTTTTTGTGGCAGCATAAACAGTATCGTTCATCTTCGATATTTGATAAACACAATCTTTGATAGATTGACTTGAAAACTGACATAGACATATACCTTCTCCTTTAGGATCTTTAAAACTTCTTCCCACACGACCAAAAATCTGAATTAAACTAGCCGTTGTAAATACAGAATGATTCCCTTTAAAAACAACAACCTGAACACTTGGTATTGTGATTCCTCTTTCTAAAAGTGTTGTACAAACTAAAACATCTAATTCTTTATTACGAAAACAATCTAATATTTCATCCTTATTTTCAGTCGAAGAATGAACCAATGATGTTTTCACAAAGAGATTCAAAATCATTTTTAACCATGTTCCATCTCTTTTACGAGGCACAAACACAAGGGTTTGTTTATTATCCCTACAAAATTTTATGCATTCATAAATCACAATAAGGACTTGCAAAAACACAGAAACCTGAATCACTTTAGGCACAATCAAAGGATGCTTATGAGGCCTTTCAAATAAGCATACAAGTTCTGTTTTTTTCTCCTCTACAAGCCTCATACTTTCTTCATCCGGTGTTGCACTCAACATTAGCTTCTGACCAACACACGCTTGATTTGCGATAGCTTGCAATACTTCATTACCCGCAAAAGGAAAAGCATCTAATTCATCTAAAATCAATAAATCAAACGCATATGGATATCTATAAAGTTGATGAGTCGTACACACAATAATGTCTGCATCTGTTATTTGTGTATATCCTTGGGCTACCTCACATATACTCAATTCTGGAAATGCCTTCCTAAGTCTTGTAGCTATTTCAAGCACCACTTGTCTACGACTAATCGCAAATCCTACCTTTTTTCCTTGTGCTAAATATCCACATATACTTTCAAAACAAATTTCTGTTTTCCCTGCTCCTGTACTTGCATAAAGAATCACATCTTTTCCGTTACTTAAATACTTGTATACATCATGACTAGCCAATTTTTGTGAAGCAGTCAGTTCATAATCAAGTTTTGGCTTTCCTTTCCACGTTTTATGCATTAATTTTACTGGTTTTATTTTTTCATTAACCTCCAATCTAGAAAAATCAATGCACTTACGACAATAATAGACTCCATGATCATACGCAAATAATTTTGGATCTTCATTTTGACATCGATTACACTTCATATACTCTTATACGAAAAAAAAAAAGTGCAAAATTTACACTTTTATTTAAAAAATTTCTGATTTTTTTTATTCTTTGAGCCGCTTCTTTAATATCTTCTATATCTTGTACTAAAGCTAAACGAACATATTTTTTCCCGTGGACTCCAAAGGCTTGACCAGGCGTTACGACTATTCCTGTTTTTTCCAACAAATCTTTTGTGAAGGCATAAGAATCTTCATATGGATCTGGAATCTTTGCCCACGCAAACATTGTTGCTGGACTTGAAGCAATATGCCATCCGACTGAGTCAAATATTTCACATAATGCATCTCTTCGATCTTGATAAGCCTGACAAGTCGAGTGAATGCTAGCTCCACCATGTCTTAAAGCTTCTATACCAGCATATTGTACGGGTAAGAAAATGCCATAATCCATATTTGATTTAAGTGTGTTATAACATTCGATTACTTCTTTATTTCCTACACATACACCAAGTCTTGCACCTGCCATTCCATATGTTTTAGAGAATGAATTTAACTCAATTCCAACTTCTTTAGCACCTGCAAAAGATAAGAAACTCTTTCCTACCTTTCCATCAAATACCAATTCACTATATGCATTATCATGTAATACAACAATATCGTACTTCTTCGCAAACGCAATTAATTCTTCATAGAAAGAATCCGGAGCAATTGCGCAAGTTGGATTGTTTGGATAGGATACAATCATCATCTTTGCCTTTTTTGCGATTTCTTCATCAATTTTATCCAATTGAATAATATAATTGTATTCTTCTAACAAAGGCATATATTCTACTTTAGCACCTGCAATTTTAGGTCCGTCACTAAAGATTGGATAATATGGATCTGGAACCAATACGATATCACCTGGATCACACATAGCTAAAAATAATGTACTTAAAGCTTCTTGAGAACCTTGTAAACAAATCATTTCATCATTTGTAAGTTCTACATGATAACGATCTTTATACCAATCATGAATGGCAGCCTTCATTTCTGGTAATTCATTGATCGCATATTTATAATTTTCAGGTATCATGATCGCATCTTGTAAAGCCTTCATAATTGATGGTTCTGGCGCAATATTAGGTGAACCTACAGAAAAATCAATTGTCGTATTTCCTGTACGTTTCATGTAGTCTAATTTCATATTCTTTAATTCTGTAAATATAGAAGATTGAAATAAATCCATTCTTTTTGCTCTTTTCATTTCAAAATACCTCGCTATTTTCTAATTTATTGACTTTATTATAAGCGTACAAAACAAAGTTTTCAAACACCACAATGATTTCTATTCTACTTTGTGTACATTTGTTGATTTCAATATAACCAAGCAATCAAAATAAGCCTATTTTAAAGGATTTTAAAAATGAAATTGTATTTTTTTTATAACCAAAATAAAAAACAGTGCCATTTCTGACACTGTCATTATATTACTACTTCAAACCATATTTCTTGTTAAATTTCTCAATACGTCCCTGAGCAGCAGCGAAACGTTGACGACCTGTGAAGAATGGGTGGCAGTTACTGCAAGTATCTACACGTAATTCATCACCTTTGATTGTACTACCTGTTTCGAATTCTGCACCACAAGATGTACAGATACATTTAACTTTATGATAATTAGGATGAATTCCTTGTTTCATATTGATGTATCCTCCTTCCGCCTTAAGTCATATCGACCCAAAGTAAGTGCTATACAATTATAGCAAGCCTTTTTTCAATTCGCAAGCTATTTTTTTAAAATTGTGAATCATCTGCATTTTCAAACCATTCACGAACCAATTGTACAGTATCTTTTAAACATCCAGATTCAAAAGGAACTTTTAATCCTGCTTCTTTTACAATTTTTCTAAATGGCAATGTTCCACCAATCTTACAAATATGTTTGTATCTTCAAAAGCTTTTTCATCTTTCTTTTGAAGACGAGCCCAGAATTGTAATGCACAAACTTGAGCTAATGTGTAATCAATATAATAGAATGGATCCATGAAGATGTGAAGCTGACGCATCCACCATCCACCTTTTTCTAGAATCTCAATTCCTTCATAATTCTTTTGAGGTAAATATTGTTTTTCTAACTTTCTCCAAGTAGCTAATCTTTCTTCAATAGACATTTCTGGCTTTTCATATACTTCATGTTGGAAATGATCCACTAACACTCCGTAAGGCAAGAACTTAACAGCTCCTGATAAGTGGTTGAAATAATATTTATCTACATCTTCTTCAAAGAAAGATTTCATCCATGGATATGTAAAGAATTCCATTGACATAGAGTGGATTTCACAAGACTCATATGTAGGCCATACACAATCAATTGGGAAAATATCCTTACTTGAATATACCTGAAAAGCATGTCCTGCTTCATGCGTTAATACTTCAGCATCATGGCTAGTTTGATTGAAGTTTGCGAAAATAAATGGAGATTGATAGTTAGGAATGAATGTACAATATCCACCAGCTGCTTTACCAGGTTTTGAATCTAGATCCAACAATTCTCTTTCTGTCATAAATTCAAAGAATTCCCCTGTTTTAGGATCCAATTCCTGATACATCTTTAATGCACGTTTCACTAGTTCTGCACGATCATATTTAGGTGTTGGATTTCCTGAAGTAAATTCAAACTTCTCATCCCAAGCATGCAAAGTATCATAACCTAAACGTTTTTTGTTGACGAGCATATAATTCATTATCCAAAGGAACAACATCTTCTAGTACTTGTTTACGATAGTTTTCAACATCTTCCTTATTATAATCAAAACGCATCATGCGATAGTAACCAAGTTCGATATAGTTTTCATATCCTAATTTCTTAGCCATACGTGTACGAACTTGCACTAATTGATCATAAACTTCACCAATTTCTTTAGCATGTTCATCATACCATCCCCAATAGGCTTGCATTGCACGTTTACGAGTATCTCTATCTTTATCATTTGTCTTTACTTCTAAAGCAGCAAGAGTATATGTTTCACCATCAAACTCAATTTGTGCGCTCGCAATGATTGCTTGATATTTAGAAGCTAATTTGTTTTCTTCTTGCATTTCAGGAATAATAATGGGATCAAATGATTTTTCTTCCATTTCTCTTTGTAAGAAATATGTTTCTGGTACTTCTTTTCTTAATTCAGAAACAAAAGTACTAGCCATAACTGCTTTATTACAATTGACAATATCTTCCTTCAACACGGGAAGCATTTCATTTAAGAAATCATTTTCTTCTGTGTAATATTCATCTCTTGTATCCACTGTATGACGTATATCAACAAGAGTCTGATTTGTATTGATATATTTATTAACATCATTTAATTCTATAAATGCATTTTTGAATTCTGCATAAGAAGCTGCATTCTGTAATTTTGAACAAATTGCCTTTAATTGTTCCTGCAAAGCTTCAATATCCATATGTTCATATTTGTAATCTGTAAATTTCATATCTTTCTCCTAAAAAAATAGAGAAGCCGAAAGCTTCTCGTATTATGCAAAGATGGCATTCCAACCAAATATTAATAGCGCTAAAATGACAATGGCACCTAATAAAATTGGCCAGAATGTACTACTAGCAGCAATTAATAAGGCTAGAAAATCTCCTTTTTCAAGACGATCTTCTTTACCTTTTTGTTTATCTTTTTTTCTAACATCTCACGCATTGATGGGCGCTTAGACATTAGAATTCACCTCCAAAGTGACACTTAACGAAGTGATTTGGTTTAACCTCTTTTGTTGCTGGTTCTTGTTCACGACAATGTCTTTCGCAAATGGGCAACGAGGGTTGAACTTACATCCCTTAGGAATGTTTACGTTACTTGGAATTTCACCTTGAATAACTTTCATTTCTTTACGTTTTGTAGGATCAGGTAAAGGAATTGCACCAATCAACGCTCTTGTATAAGGGTGTTGAGGGTTTGAATAGATTTCATTCTTATCTGCAAGTTCCATCATACTACCTAAATACATTACACCAACACGGTCAGAAATGTGTTTTACAACAGACAAGTCATGTGAAATGAAGATATAAGAAATGTTCTTTTCTTCTTGCATATCTTTCATTAAGTTGATGATCTGTGATTGGATAGAAACGTCCAATGCACTTACTGGTTCATCACAAATAATGAAACTTGGATCTAATGCCAAAGAACGTGCGATACCAATACGTTGTCTTTGTCCACCTGAGAATTGGTGAGGATAACGATAGCAATAATAACTTGGCAAACCACAACGGTCCATTAGGTTTTTAACATATGCATCTAGTTCTGGACCACGTTTGAATTTTCCGTGAGCAATCAATGGTTCTGCCAAAATATTGAATACAGTCATACGAGGATTCAATGAAGAATATGGATCCTGGAAGATAAACTGCATTTCTTCACGTAAAGCACGCATTTCTTTACGAGATTTTTTCGCAACATCTTCACCTTCGAAGATTACCTCTCCGCTTGTTGGTTCATAAAGACGAATAATTGTACGACCTAAAGTAGATTTACCACATCCTGATTCACCTACTAGACCTAATGTTTCACCTTCATATAAATCGAAAGTAATATCATCTACGGCCTTAACACATGGGTCGCCTTCTTTATATTTTCCTTTTTTTAGAGGGAAGTATTTTTTAAGGTTTTTAACTTCAAGAATTTTTCTTTTTTTCTGCCATGACTATCCCTCCTGTTTCATTTCTTCTTCAACTTTGAAGCACCATACGTGGTGACGTGATTTAATTTTTGTATCCACTGGTTGACCTTCTTTACAACGATCTGTTACATATGGACAACGATCTGCAAAGTAGCATCCTTTTGGTAAATACAATGGGTTAGGTACGCTACCTTCAATTGTATTTAATCGTTTTCCTTCTTCTGCTAATGAAGGCATTGAATTCATTAATCCAATAGTATATGGGTGTTTAGGATTGCTGAATAGTTCTTCTACTGGAGCTGTTTCAACAACTTTACCTGCATACATAACGTTAACGTTATCGGCAACCTGAGCAACTACACCTAAGTCATGTGTGATCAACATGATTGATGTACCAGTTTCATTCTTTAATTTGTTCATTAAAGATAGAATCTGAGCCTGGATTGTAACGTCTAGAGCTGTTGTAGGTTCATCAGCAATCAATAATTTTGGATGACAAGATAAAGCCATCGCAATCATAACACGCTGACACATACCACCTGATAATTGGAATGGATAGTTATCAACAACTTTTTCCGGACGAGAAATACCAACTTCTGATAACAATTCGATTGCACGTTGTTTAGCTTCTTCTTTAGAAACTTCTTCGTGCGTCAAAATGTTTTCCATGATTTGATCTCC
>ENA-OQCN01000702-OQCN01000702.1-human-gut-metagenome-genome-assembly--contig:-NODE-702-length-17671-cov-6.691860_pt1 | contig 17671 bp, 20 predicted proteins | sample MGYA00242497_ERZ504576 | MGnify/ENA primary metagenome ERZ504576 (study PRJEB26092, sample SAMD00036296) | human gut metagenome | host: Homo sapiens | study: EMG produced TPA metagenomics assembly of... | reverse complement strand
AGAGAATGCCATTGAGAAACAGAGACCCGGCATGAAAGACACATGGATAAGTGTGTTTTATGCCGGCTTATTTTTATGCACAAATGTTAATATTTCAAAAGGATTACAAGGGTTACAGAGGGTTACAGCATAAAAAATGGCATATTCACTTGAAAGATTGCTGTTCGTAAGCAGTACTCCTCGCAGAATATTTACCTGCGGACGGCAATGCTTGTGTTGCAACGGATATTCTGCTGTTTCCGGCGCAGAGAAAGCCGGGGACAGTTCAGAAAATCCGCAAACAGGAAAGGAGAAACAGATCTATGTATGATGTGATCATTATCGGAGCAGGAGTTTCCGGAGCAGCAGCGGCGAGAGAGCTTTCAAGATATCAGCTGAAAATCTGCGTTCTGGAGAGGGAAGAGGATGTATGCTGTGGAACTTCCAAGGCAAACAGCGGAATCGCTCATTCCGGTTATGATGCAGAACCGGGAAGCCTTATGGCGGAACTGAATGTGAAGGGCAGCAATATGATGGGACAGCTTTCGAAGGAACTGGATTTTCCTTTTAAACAGACTGGTTCACTGACTGTCTGTACGACTGAGAATGGAATCGCCATGCTGCATAAGCTGCGTGAAAGAGGAATGAAAAACGGAGTAGAGGGCTGAGGATCCTTGACAGAGAAGAGGCACTTGCCATGGAACCGAATCTGTCTGATCAGGTGCTTGCAGCGCTGTATGCACCGACAGCCGGAATTGTCTGTCCCTTTGAGCTGAACATTGCAATGGCAGAGAATGCATATAACAATGGTGTGGAATTTAAATTTGACACAGAAGTAAAGAACATCCGAAAACAGGAAAATAGTTTTGTTGTGGAAACTTCAAAGGGTGATTTTGAGACAGGCTGTATTGTCAATGCTGCCGGTGTCTATGCGGATGTTTTTCATAATATGGTAAGTGAGAAAAAACTGAATATCACTCCTCGTAAGGGTGAGTATATGCTTCTTGATAAAAGTGCAGGAACACATGTGAATCATACGATCTTTGCGCTTCCGAACAAGAGCGGAAAAGGAGTTCTGGTAACACAGACGGTTCACGGAAATCTTCTGATCGGTCCTACAGCTACGGATCTGGAGGATCGGGAGGAAACAGCGACTACCTCAGAGGGGATGGAGGCAGTAAGTGCCAAATCCCGGAAAACAGTAAAGGATATTCCAATGCGGAAGGTGATCACAAGCTTTGCAGGGCTTCGGGCTATTGAGGACTGCATGGACTTTGTGATAGGAGAGGTGGAAGATGCACCTGGATTTATTGATTGTGCAGGGATCGCGTCACCGGGACTTACCAGTTCGCCGGCCATCGGCTGTATGGTTGCTGACATCATAAAAGAAAAATTACATCCGGAAGTAAATCCGGATTTTGATCCGGTGAGAAAAGGGATACTGGATCCGTCAGAGCTTTCTCTGGAAGAAAGAAATGAGCTGATCAAAAGATCACCGGAATATGGAAATATCATCTGTAGGTGTGAAATGATCTCTGAGGGAGAGATCCTGGATGCGATCCGAAGACCTCTTGGAGCGAAATCCCTGGATGGAGTAAAACGTCGTACAAGAGCAGGAATGGGAAGATGTCAGTCAGGCTTTTGCTCTCCCAGAACAATGGAGATCCTCAGCCGAGAGCTTGGCGTTTCCATGGAGGAGATCACAAAAAAAGGCGGAGCTTCCAGACTGATCGAAGGAACCAACAAGAAAATTGCAGAGGAGGGCGAGAACCATGAATGATAAGATTATGGTGAAGAGAGATATCGTGATCATAGGCGGAGGCCCTGCAGGACTGGCAGCAGCCCTGGCTGCAAAGAAAGAGGGAGCAGAGAGTATCCTGATCCTGGAACGTGACAAGGAACTGGGTGGGATTCTGAATCAGTGTATCCATAATGGATTTGGCCTTCATACATTTCAGGAGGAGCTGACAGGACCGGAATATGCGGCACGCTTTATCCGGATGGTAAAAGAACAGCAGATCGAGTACCGGCTGAATACCATGGTCATGGATATCAGTCAGGATAAGGTGATCACTGCAATGAGCCGTCAGGAGGGAATGTATCAGATCCAGGCAAAAGCTGTGATCCTTGCAATGGGATGCAGAGAGAGACCGCGAGGCGCACTGAACATTCCGGGATATCGCCCGGCAGGCATTTATTCTGCAGGAACAGCACAGCGTCTTGTAAACATGGAAGGCTTTATGCCGGGAAAAAAGGTAGTGATCCTGGGATCCGGTGATATCGGGCTGATCATGGCCAGACGTATGACTTTGGAAGGTGCGGAGGTTAAGGCTGTGGCAGAGCTGATGCCATATTCCGGAGGCCTGAAGCGAAATATCGTGCAGTGCCTGGATGATTTCGGGATCCCGTTGAAGCTTAGCCATACAGTGGTTGACATAAAAGGAAAAGAGCGTGTGGAAGGAATCACTCTTGCAGAGGTAGATGAAAACAGACGTCCGATTCCTGGTACAGAGGAATTTTTTGAATGCGATACGCTTCTTCTTTCTGTTGGACTGATCCCGGAGAATGAGCTTTCCGGACAGGCAGGTGTGAAGCTGAGCAATGTGACTTCCGGACCGGTAGTAAACGAAAGTCTGGAGACAAATGTAGAAGGTATTTTTGCCTGCGGAAATGTTCTTCATGTTCACGATCTGGTAGATTTTGTGTCAGAGGAAGCAGGCAATGCAGGAAGAAATGCGGCTCTCTATATAAACAACAATGGAGAGGACAGAATACCGGAAGAGATAAAGATCACACTTTCTCCCCAAAACGGAGTCCGCTACACAGTGCCATCTGAGATCCGTATCGGTCATATGGCGGAGGAGCAGCTGGTCCGCTTCCGCGTGGGAAATGTGTATAAAAATTGTTACATCCGGGCATATCTGGATGGAGAACGGATCTTTTCCAGAAAGAAACAGGTGGCAGCGCCCGGAGAGATGGAACAGATCAAACTGAAAAAAGAGCAGCTTCTTTCCATTCTGGAAGGAAAACAGAAACAGGATAAACATGAACTTGTGATCCAGGTGGAGGAGTGATAAAAATGGAAAAAAGGAATCTTACTTGTATCGGATGCCCCATGGGATGCGCCCTTCTGGTGGAAATGAATGGAAAAGAGATCGTTTCCGTCACAGGAAATACCTGTAAAAAAGGTGCGGAATATGCAGTGAAGGAAGTGACAGATCCAACCAGGATCGTGACAACGGCCGTACGTGTGAAAAATGGAAGCATGCCGGTGGTGTCAGTAAAGACAGCGCGGGATATTCCGAAAGGAAAGATTTTTAACTGTGTGGATGCACTGAGGGATGTATGTGTGGAAGCACCGGTTCAGATCGGAGATGTGATCCTGGAGAATTCAGCAGGTACAGGCGTGGATATCGTGGCTACAGGAAATGTGAAGCAGATCATACAGTGATCTGCAAAGGATATATATGGCGATCTGTATGCTTATAATATGTCAGCCCTCCGGCAGACAAAGCGAATAAAATAAACCTGAAAAGGCTTTTTTATCGCTTTGTTTGCTATGAAATGAAATATACAAAATGCAACAAAAAATAATAAATAAGAAAAAGAATAATTAATTAAAAAGCAACAAAAAAATATAAAAAAATAGACAAAAAATGTTGAAAATAAATAAATGCTATGATATAATCAGAAATATGAATTAGCAAAAATGCTCATAACGATGTAATGCATTGAATGGAGGATGATTAGAATGAAAGTATTTGGACATCGTGGTTTCAGCGGAGAATATCCGGAGAATACAATGCTGGCGTTTCAGAAAGCTGTGGAGGCTGGATGCGAGGGAATTGAGCTTGATGTACAGCTGACCAAGGATCTGGTTCCGGTGATCATGCACGATGAGAAGGTTGACCGTACCACAGATGGAAGCGGATATATCTATGATCTTACATATGATGAACTGTGTAAACTGGATTGCAGCTATCCGGATAAATTTGCCGGAAAATTCGGCAGACTTCAGATCCCGACTCTGAGAGAGTATTTGGAATGGATGGCTGAGGAGGAAGATCTGATCACCAACATTGAGTTGAAGAACAGTGTTTATTATTATGGTGGTATGGAAGAGAAGGTCATTGATATGATCTGCGAATATGGTCTGGAGGATCGGATCATTCTTTCCTCTTTCAATAACGCATCCATTGTACTGTGCAGACAGAGTGATGAGACTATTGCAGGAGGCTTTCTGGTAGATAAATACGTGGATAATGCAGGGGTTTATGCAAGAACCTGTGATGTGCAGTATTATCATCCGAATCTGGAATACCTGAAGGAAGAGCATGTACGCAGCTGTTCCCAGAACGGGATCGGGGTGAATGTCTGGACTGTAAACGAGGAAGAGGATATGAGAAGGATGAAGAAATGGGGAGTAAACTCCATCATCACCAATTATCCGGACAGAGGAAGAACAGTGGCAGACGAGGATTGACACTGCGATGTAAAGACGCTTTCTGTGAGACACATACAGGAGGCTGGCTGAATTTGAACGCAGATCGCGAAGCGACTGCGTTCATGAGCAAGTAGCGAAGCGGATTGCGAATGTCCGCTTTACTGCAGGTTGTGTTTACATCTCCGGCAGGAGGGGGTCCTGCTGCAGATCTATATAAGTAAAATAAAAAAACTATAATAATGTATATGGAGGATTTTTACAATGGAGAAAGAAACAAGACCTTTTATTTCCTGGCAGCTTGCAGACGATTTTATGACTGCAGTATTTGAGAAAATGGGAGTTCCGACGGAGGATGCAAGACTTTGCGCTGACGTACTTCTGGAAAGTGACAGACGTGGAATCGAGAGCCATGGCTGCAACCGTTTTAAACCGATCTATATCGACCGTATCAAATCCGGAATCTTAAATCCTGTAACAAAGATCGATATCCTTAAAGAGACACCAACAACTGCAGTTCTCGATGCCAACGATGGTATGGGAATGGTAGCCAGCAAGAAGGCTATGGACATGTGTATCGAAAAAGCACATAAATACGGTATGGGTATGGTTGCAGTTCGTAACTCTTCCCATTATGGAATCGCAGGATATTGGACAGGCCTCGCAGCAAAAGAGAATATGATCGGTATCAGCGGTACCAACGCAAGACCATCAGTTGCACCGACATTTGGTGTTGAAAATATGCTTGGAACCAACCCATTAACATTTAGTATGCCTACAGATGAGCCGTTCCCATTTACACTGGACTGTGCAACATCTGTTATCCAGAATGGCAAGATCGAATACTACGCACGTATCAACCATGATACTCCTAAGGGTCTTGTTATTTCCAGAGAAGGAGAGGAGCTTACAGACAGTGCGGAGATCCTTAAGAAGATCAGAAGCCAGCAGGCAGCACTTGCTCCTCTCGGTGGATTTGGTGAGACAACCGGAGGATATAAGGGATACGGATACTCTACTGTTGTTGAGATCCTTTCCGCAGCTCTTCAGTCCGGTCTCTTCCTGAAAGCTCTGGATGGTAAGGATGAGGAAGGAAAGATTCGTCCATATCATCTTGGACATTTCTTTATTGCTATCGACACAGAGGCATTTATGGGTGCAGAGGCATTCAAGAAAACATGCGGTGATATCCTGAGAGACCTGAGAGGCTCCGAGAAGGCTCCTGGACAGGAACGTATCTACACAGCAGGCGAGAAGGAATATGATGTATGGATGTATCGTAAGGATAAAGGAGTTCCGGTGACAGAGGCAGTTCAGAAAGAGTTTATCGGACTTCGCGATGAATTCGGACTTACACAGTTCAAATTCCCGTTTGAGAAATAATGTATCTGCAGAAGGGAAGTCCATAAGGGCTTCCTTTCTTTTACCAGAGAAGAAGATTGTCTGAGAATTGTAATACAGCCGGAAATAAAACAGATATATCTGGCAAATGTGTCTGGTCTTCGAAGCAATAAACTGATACAATAAGAATAATATCTTCAAACAATGCACGGAGATATGATGATATTGTGTGAACATTGCGGAGGAAGAGAGAAGATGAACAAAGAATTTCTGGACGCGATCGAGGCGAACCCGATCATAGCGGCTGTAAAGGATGAACAGGGACTTCAGAACTGTCTGGGCAGAGAGGAGCTTACCGTGATCTTTATCCTGTATGGAGATATCCGTTCTATTGGGGGAATTGTGGAGCGGATCCACCAGGCGGGGAAGATCGCGATGGCACATATAGACCTGATCACAGGTTTAAGCTCAAAAGAGGTTTCTGTGGATTATATTTGCAAAAATATCCATGCAGATGGAATCATTTCAACAAAAGCATCCATGATCAACAGGGCGAAGAAGCTTGGAATGTATACAGTTCTGCGTTTTTTTCTTATTGATTCCATGGCGATCAAGAATATTGAGAATCTGGGAAATCAGCATGAGCAGCTGCCGGATGTGGTGGAGGTTCTGCCGGGACTGATGCCGAAGATTCTTAAACAGATATGTAAAACAAGCAAGGTGCCTGTGATCGCAGGTGGTTTGATCTCCGATAAGGAGGATGTGATGGGAGCCCTGGGTGCGGGGGCAGCAGCGGTTTCCACTACAAATCAGAAGGTATGGGAACTATGAGACTGCAGAGGTATTGAGCTGCAGCCAAGAAGTGTATTGGAGGATTTTTATATGGCAAAATATGTTATGGCGCTGGATTCCGGAACGACCAGTAATCGCTGTATTCTTTTTGATGAAAACGGAAGGATCCGCAGTGTGGCGCAGAAGGAGTTTATCCAGCATTTTCCAAAACCGGGATGGGTGGAGCATGATGCAGGTGAGATCTGGTCTACACAGCTTTCTGTTGCCAGAGAGGCAATGAATCAGATCGAGGCGACGGCGGAAGATATCGCAGCGATTGGTATTACAAATCAGAGAGAAACTACCATTGTGTGGGATAAGAATACGGGGCAGCCTGTGTATCACGCAATCGTATGGCAGTGCAGAAGAACTTCTGAGTACTGTGACAGCCTGAAAGCAAAAGGTCTGGAGGAGAAATTCCGTCAGAAAACAGGTCTTGTTATTGATGCTTATTTTTCTGCAACAAAGGTAAAATGGATACTGGATAATGTAGAAGGTGCAAGAGAAAGAGCAGAGAACGGAGAGCTGCTTTTTGGCACGGTAGAGACATGGCTGATCTGGAAACTGACCAAGGGAGCTGTCCATATGACAGATTATTCCAATGCGTCCAGAACCATGATGTTCAATATCAATACTCTGGAATGGGATGATGAGATCCTTGAAGAACTTGATATCCCGAAATGTATGCTTCCTCAGGTGAAAGAATCCAGTGAGATCTACGGGGAAACGGATCCGTCTTTCCTGGGTGGAAGAATCCCGGTAGCCGGTGCAGCCGGAGACCAGCAGGCAGCACTGTTCGGACAGGCCTGCTTTGAAAAAGGCGAGACTAAGAATACATACGGAACCGGTGGCTTCCTTCTGATGAATGCAGGAGATAAACCGGTGTTTTCCAAGAACGGGCTGGTTACAACCATCGGATGGGGCCTTAACGGAAAGATTACCTATGTTCTGGAGGGATCCGTATTTGTGGCTGGTGCTGCAATCCAGTGGCTTCGTGATGAACTTCATCTGGTGGATTCCGCATCGGATACCGAGTATTTTGCGGGAAAGGTACCGGATGCAAACGGCTGCTACATCGTGCCTGCGTTTACGGGACTTGGAGCTCCCTACTGGGATCAGTATGCCCGCGGCACGATCGTGGGGCTGACCCGTGGTGTAAATAAGTATCATATTGTGCGTGCAACACTGGAATCTCTGGCATATCAGGTAAATGATGTGCTGGAGGTTATGAAGGAAGATGCAGGAAGTGACCTTGCAGTTCTTCGTGTGGACGGCGGAGCAAGTGCAAACAACCTTCTCCTGCAGATTCAGGCCAATATCAGTAATGTGGCTGTAGAACGTCCGGAATGTATTGAGACAACTGCTCTTGGTGCCGCATATCTTGCAGGTCTTGCTGTGGGATTCTGGGAAAGCAAGGAGGCAGTACTGGAAAGCCGTGATGTGGAACGTATTTTCCGCACGGAGATCGATGACGAGAAGCGAAATGCCATGGTAAAAGGCTGGAGAGCTGCAGTAGGCTGCTCCAGAGACTGGATCAAAAAGATCCGGTAAAAGATAAAAAAGAAAAGTCATGCAGCGGGACCGGATGAAAATGTCCTGTGCATGGCTTTTTGCGTTTCCGGAATGTCACAGACAGACCGGCATAGTAAGCGATCGCGGAACAGATCCGCCGGAGCTTACAGAGTGGCCAGATCGATCCTGTAATCGTCGGAACCCTCTCCGTCAGCAGTGTAGTAAGCTGCTCTTTCTTCTGCATTTACATAGATGTGGAGCTCTTTGCCTTTCAGGCCCTTTGCTTCTGCATCTTTCTTAACAGCTGCCTCAAGGTCGGCAACTGTGATGGATGTCTCAAAAATTTCAAGTGTGATGCCGCTGATCTTATGATTTTTTACAGTGTTTTTGACTTCTTCTACTACTTCTGGTGCCTTGGCTGCTACAGTCTCTGTTGCCTTTTTGACTGCTTTAACGGTTTTTTCAGCTGCAGGTGTTTTTTCAATCTTTTCTACAGTTGATTTCACGGTAGCTTTGGCCTTGGTGGTTGCGCTCTTCAGGTTGCTTGTTCTGCTGTTTCTTCTTTTTTCCATAATGGAACACTCCCTTCCGCATATTTCGCTGACAGAACGGATCTGCCGGAATATGTACCTGTTTACAGTATCATGAATCCGGTGGAAAGTCAAATTTTTGCTTGGGTGTTGCATTTCCGGCAGTTGTCGTATAAACTGGATTACAGAGAAAATCAGACAGGGGTACAGAGATTGAAGAATATTCAGGAAGATATTAAAACAGGAAAATTTAAGCAGGCATATCTCCTTTACGGTGAGGAAGCTATCTGAAACAGCAATATAAAAGAAATCTGGTGAAGGCTCTGAACCCGGACGATGATACCATGAATTTTACCAGATATGAGGGGAAGGGGATCGATGTCCGGGAGCTTTTGAGTCTTTGTGATACCATGCCCTTTTTTGCAGAGCGAAGAGTAGTCCTTCTTGAGGATACGGGATTCTTTAAGAACAAATGTGAGGAACTGGCAGATTATATGAAAGCTCTGCCTGATTATCTGTATCTGGTGTTCTGCGAGTCTGAAGTAGATAAGAGAAGCCGTATGTACAAGGCGGTAAAAGCCTGCGGCAGCATCGGGGAATTTAAACAGCAGGATGAAAAGACTCTTATGCGGTGGGCAGCAGGAATCCTTGGAAAAAATGGCCGCAGGATCACCCAGAGAGATGTGGAGCTTCTGCTGACCATGACGGGAACAGATATGGGAAATATAAGGATGGAGCTGGAAAAGCTGATCTCCTATACGGTCGGAAGAGATGTTGTGACGGCTGCAGATATCCAGGCTGTCTGTACCACGCAGACAACCAATAAGATCTTTGATATGGTGCGTGCGGTGACGGAGAAGAACCAGAAGCGGGCCCTGGATCTGTACTATGACCTTCTGACTCTTCGGGAACCGCCGATGCGGATATTGTTTCTTTTGGCGAAACAGTTTCGTCAGATCTGCCTGACCAAGAAAATGTCACAGGAGGGTCTTTCTCAAACCGAGATCGCTTCCAAACTGGGAGTACCCTCTTTTGTTGTGCGGAACCTGGCATCCTGTGCCAGATCCTACACTGTGGAAGAACTGGAGAATGCTGTGCGGGATTTTGTGGATGCGGAAGAGGCGGTAAAGACAGGTACACTTGGAGATGTGCTCAGCGTGGAGCTTCTGATCGTGAAGTACAGCTCGGCGAGAGCAGTGAGAGCCTGAGTTTTACGGAGACGGGTTCTGCCACAGGGTCGCTCCGTTGTCCCTGAGCCATTTTTCGCAGGCTTTATACTCCGGCATCACAGATGCCACCACTGCATAAAAGGCAGGGGAATGATTCATTTCTTTTCTGTGGGAAAGTTCGTGTACTACAACATAATCCAGGACTTTTTCCGGGGCGAAGATCAGCCGCCAGTTGAAGTTCAGGTTTCCTTCGCTGGTGCAGCTTCCCCAGCGGGTTTTTTGTTCCCGGATCGTGATACGGCCGTAGGTTACGCCCATTTTTCTGGCGTAGGCTGCGGTTTTTCTTTTGAATATTTTTCTGGCGGATTCCATATAATAACTGCGGCGGAATTCCGAAAGAGGCGGGTTTTCAGCCTGGGGCTGTGCCGGCTCAGTGGCAGCGTGTGAGAGATGCTCCAGGATCCAGCTTTCTTTCTGTGAGAGAAAACGATGGATGGTGGAATCTGGCATTGTGTGTGGAGCGCGGACAGTTACCTGACCGGAAACGCTGACCTGGATCGCCAGGGTTTTCCGGCTGCTGCGGATAATGCGGTAGGGAAAGGGATGGGATATCATAAAAAACTCCTTTTGGTCAATGCAGAAATCTATATACAAAACAGAAATCTATATACAAAAAAGACAGTCGCTGACGGTTCGACTGTCTTTCCTTTTACTTATAAGCTTATAACTAAAATATTCCGTTGTCTATTACGCAATGCTGTTGACAGCTTTGGAAAGACGGGAAATTTTTCTGGCGCAGTTATTTTTGTGGTAAACGCCCTTGGATGTAGCTTTGCTGATTGTGGAGATTGCGTCCTTAAGAGCAACCTCTGCAGCTGCCTTATCCTTATTCTCAACTGCTGTCTCAACTTTCTTAATGGAAGTCTTAACTGCAGAACGGATTGCTTTGTTTCTTGCAGCCTTAGTTCTGTTAACTAAGATTCTCTTCTTTGCGGATTTAATGTTAGCCAATTCGTACACCTCCGATTCCTAAAAATATAATATAAAAAATTACATTCACAGGAACAGACACGGGCGCTCCTATGAAACATGCTTATATATATTATTATACGTGTGCGGAAATGTCAAGATGTTTTTTACGGAAATCTCAAAAATATGACAAAAAAAACACCAAATGCTGTGGGTGATATGAGAAATGATACATATTTATGGGAAAACGAGGGAAGAATAAGACAGAAATACAGTAATGTTCGCGGATAGATAGCGGACGATTGAAATTTATCAGGAGAAGAGGAGAGCTTATGGCAGGAAGGAACAGGATCAGGACGGATCTGGCACTTGAGGCAACAGAGCGTTTCAAAGAGGAAAACGTGGAAGTTCATGGAGTGGAGGTTCGGGAAAAGTACGACAAGGAGAAAGATGTGCGGACTACGGTTGTTCGGATCACAACGGAAAATGGTGCGAAGACTATGGGAAAGCCCCAGGGGACGTATATTACCATCGAGGCTCCGGATCTTTCCGTGCCGGATGAGGATTATCACAGGGAGATTTCAGAGGAGGTAGCGCATCACTTAAAAGAACTGATTGATTTCAGTCAGCAGCAGTCTGTACTTGTGGTAGGACTGGGAAATCAGGACATCACAGCAGATTCCCTTGGTCCCCGGGCAGTGGGAAATATTCATATGACAAGGCATGTGATCCGGGAGTATGGTCTGAAATCCTGTTCTCATATGAAAATGCACCAGATCAGCGGAATTGTTCCAGGTGTGATGGCGCAGACTGGAATGGAGACACTGGAGATTGTCCAGGGGGTTGTAGCAGAGACAAAACCGGATGTGGTGATCGCCATTGATGCGCTGGCTGCCAGGAGTACGGCGAGGCTGAACAGGACTATACAGATTACAGATACAGGGATCAGTCCGGGATCCGGTGTGGGAAATCACAGAGAAGGCTTAAACGAAGAGAATCTGTCCGTAAGGGTAATAGGGATCGGAGTGCCTACGGTGGTAGATGCGGCTACCATTGTCCATGATTCCATGTCAGATCTTCTGGATGCGCTGGAGGAAGAGGAACAGAAGGAATTTCTGGAGGAAATGATCTCACCGAAACTTTATACCATGTTTGTGACTCCAAAGGATGTGGATGAGACTGTAAAGTATTTGAGCTTTACAATTTCGGAGGGACTGAACCTGGCATTTTCCGATAGTCTAATCAGAGAGGACATGTCATAAAATACCATAAGAGGTGATCGTTGGTGACGAATATCCAGAGGGCATTCTGCGTGGTTTTGAGCCTGATCTTTCTTTGTGTGGTAGCCGCGCTTCCGGGAGATTTTTTCAGACATGGAGAGGTTTACAGGTCTCTGCCGCTGTACTGCTTTCTGGAAAAGAAGGCTTTGCAGGAGGAAAAATGCAGAGATCTGGAAACGGAGATGCTTTTGCAGGAAAAAAATGCAGAGCATCTGGGGGAAGAAGTAGCAGCCGAGAATCGGAGAGAGCAGGAGGAACTTCTGATGGCAGAGGCGGAGAAAGATGCTGCAGACAGTCGGATGAGAGGCAAGAAGAGACGCAGGCCGAGAAGGACAAAATTGTGGATGAAAGCAAGAGTGGCGTGGAAGAGAAAAAGAGAAAGAAGAGAAAGAAGAGCAGGAAACCGTGGCACTGCCTCATCCTCAGATCGATTTATCTCAGGCGAAACTGGCTGATTTTGATTATGTGATGAACCATTTTTTTATCCTGGATTCCAATACGGAAACCAATGCCGGGCAGATCAGCGGGACAAGATTCCTGGAAGAAGATATGTCCATTAAACAGGATTCATCTGTACCCCAGATTCTGATCTACCACACCCATTCCCAGGAGACTTTTTCCGATTCAAGGGAAGGTGAAACGGAAGATACCATAGTGGGAGTGGGAAATTATCTCACAGATATTCTGGAAAAAAATTACGGCTACAAGGTGATCCATGTAACGGATGCTTTTGATATCATGGGCGGGGAGCTGGATCGGAGCAAAGCTTACGACTATGCGCGTTCTTCCATAGAAAAAGTTCTGGAGGAAAATCCCACAGTGGAGGTAGTTATTGATCTTCACCGGGACGGAGTGCCGGATGACCGTCATCTGGTAACGGAGATCAATGGAAAACAAACAGCTCAGATTCTTTTTTATAACGGGCTGAGCTATACGGTCAATCAGGGGGCAGTGAGTTATCTTCCAAACCCTTACATAGAAGATAATCTGGCATTTTCTTTCCAGCTGGAATACCAGGCAGCGCAGTACTATCCGCAGTTTTACAGAGGAATTTATCTGGCGGGTCTTCGTTACAACCTCCATTTAAGACCAAGGGCGCTGCTTCTGGAAGCCGGTGCGCAGACTAATACAGTGGAGGAAGTCCGAAATGCAATGGAACCTTTTGCAGATATCTTAAACAGAGTGCTGAAAGGCAGTGACAAAGAAGGATAAAATGTGCTATGATAAGGAGCAGTATGGAAAAATATGCTTTTGCATGATGAATGCAGGAGCTTTGCATGAAAGAAACATAAGGAGGACTTCCTGAATGATAGACCAGAGTAAAATTCGAAATTTTTGTATCATTGCACATATTGACCACGGAAAATCCACACTTGCAGACCGTATCATCGAGATGACAGGACTTCTCACAGAAAGAGAAATGCAGGCACAGGTTCTGGATAACATGGAACTTGAGAGAGAGCGTGGAATTACCATCAAGTCCCAGGCTGTTCGTATTGTATACAAGGCCAAAGACGGAAATGAGTATATTTTTAACCTGATCGATACTCCGGGACATGTAGACTTTAACTATGAGGTTTCCCGAAGCCTTGCAGCCTGTGACGGTGCGATTCTTGTTGTAGATGCTGCCCAGGGAATAGAGGCCCAGACGCTTGCCAACGTATATATGGCACTGGATCATGACCTGGATGTAGTACCGGTTATCAATAAGATCGATCTTCCAAGTGCAGATCCTGAGCGTGTAATTAATGAGATCGAGGATGTAATCGGAATTGAGGCACAGGATGCACCGCAGATCTCTGCGAAAACAGGATTGAATGTAGATCAGGTTCTGGAACAGATCGTAAATAAGGTTCCGGCACCGCATGGCGATGTGGATGCACCGCTGAAAGCACTGATCTTTGACTCTGTTTATGATCCGTATAAAGCGTTATCGTATTCTGCCGAATTAAAGATGGCCGTGTGAAGAAGGGTACGAAGATCCACATGATGGCTACCGGATTTACAACAGAGGTTGTTGAAGTAGGATATTTTGGCGCAGGTCAGTTTATTCCGTGTGATGAGCTGACAGCTGGTATGGTTGGATATATCACAGCCAGCATCAAGAATGTCCGCGACACCCGTGTTGGTGATACTGTCACAGATGCAGATAATCCGTGTACAGAGCACTGCCTGGATATAAGAAAGTAAATCCTATGGTTTACTGCGGACTTTATCCGGCTGACGGTGCCAAATACGGAGATCTCGTGATGCTTTGGAAAAACTGCAGCTTAACGATGCTTCTCTTTATTACGAGCCTGAGACATCTGTTGCCTGGGCTTTGGTTTCCGCTGTGGTTTCCTGGGACTTCTTCATCTGGAGATCATCCAGGAACGTCTGGAGAGAGAATACAATCTGGATCTTGTAACTACCGCACCGAGTGTTATTTACAAAGTTTACAAGACAAACGGTGAGATCATCGAACTGACCAATCCGACCAACCTTCCCGATCCTTCAGAGATCGAATACATGGAGGAGCCGATGGTCAAGGCTGAGATCATGGTGACAACGGAGTTTATCGGTGCGATCATGGATCTCTGCCAGGAGAGACGTGGTCAGTATGAAGGCATGGAATATATGGAAGAAACACGTGCTCTTCTGAAATACAGACTGCCGCTTAACGAGATCATTTACGATTTCTTTGACGCCTTGAAATCACGCATCGGCAAAACCATAGAGGTAATGTCAAAATAATTCGTTTTGTAAGTTTTTTTGAAAAACTATAAATTTCCTATTGAAATTTTGTTCATTATGTGCTATTATAATAACAGAAAAACAAAATAGCTAATTACCCTGAGATTTCGCGTTTAAAAGTCTTTTTTTTACCAACACTTCTTAAAAGGGATATTATCTCCGTTTATGGCGTATACGCCTCCGTTCCTTCGGGAATGCCAGTGGACATATAAAGTAAACGGGATTTAGCCCACCTGCATGAGCAGGTAGAAACTCGACTTTAACTGACGGTTATTTTGGGGTTTTTTTATTGCCTGTTTTTTTATTGACAATACAATATTGAAATGATATAATTAAATATGTATATTTATGATAAAAATTACTTCGGAGGATATTAATGATAACAGGAAAACAAAGAGCGTATTTGAGAAAAATGGCGCATCAGCTTGAACCTATATTCCAAATAGGCAAAGAAGGTGTTACCGACGCATTTATTGACGGACTTAACAAAGCACTTACAAAACGTGAAATTTTAAAGGTGCATATACTTGAAACTGCAATGCTTGATACTCGCGACACCTGCAATTACGTTGCGGAACGTCTTGGAGCGGAGCCAGTGCAGGCAATCGGAAATAAGTTTATAATTTATCGTAAATCCGATGAAGAAAAATACAGAAAAATCGAGTTGCCGAGGAAATGAAAATAGGAATAATGGGCGGTACGTTCAATCCTATCCATAACGCACATCTCTTAATTGCGGAAATGGCAAGGGAGGAATACGGACTTGACCGTGTGATATTTATAACGGACGGCAATCCGCCTCATAAGAGTGCGAACGTTACGGCAAAACAACGCTTTGAAATGACGCATATTGCCATAGCGGATAACAGTGCTTTTGATGAGGACGATTTTGAAATTAATCGCAGTGAAAAATCGTATACGGTTAACACACTCGGATATTTAAAAAGAAAAATATCCTAATGACAATTTGTTTTTTATAATCGGTGAAGATTCGCTTAATGATTTTGATAAGTGGTACAAGCCCGATAAAATACTTGAAATGTGTTCGCTGCTTGTATTTCCGAGAAAATCACTAAAGTCGCTTACGGAAACGATAAAAGGCCGTAAAAGAAAAAATGAACGGTCGGATATTTCCTATATCAGCACCCGTTTTTAGAATATCTTCAACGGATATAAGAAACAGAGTGAAAAACGGTCAGACGGTAAGATATATGCTGCCTGAAAATGTTAGAGATTATATAAATAAGTATCATCTTTATAAGGAAAACGAAAATGATAGATAATTACAAGAATAAATTAAAGAGTACGCTAAGCGAAAAACGATATAAGCACAGCCTTGGAGTGTGTGACGAAGCGGTAAAGCTTGCCAAAAAGTACGGTGCAGATACCGAAAAAGCATACACAGCCGGAATTTGCACGATTGTGCAAAGGGTTATGACACAGACGAACAGATAAAACTTTGTCAAAAGTACGGTGTTGTGCTTGATGATATAACGCTTGCGTGTAAGCCTGTCATTCATGCACCGCTCGGTGCAAAAATCGCAAAGGCTGAGTATGGAGTGAACGACAAAGACGTGCTTGACGCGATAATGTGCCACACGGTCGCAAAGGAAAATATGTCGCTTTTGGATAAGATAATCTATATTGCGGATATGATTGAGCCTATGCGTGATTTTGACGGAGTGGAGGAGCTTAGGAAAGCGGCGTACGAAAATATTGACAGGGCATTTATTCTTGGACTTAAACAAAGCATTGTATTTAACGCACAGAAAAATAAAATAATACACCCCAATACATTATCGGCATGGAATTATATGCTGATGAACGGAAAATAAAAGGAGGGACACTAAATGACTAAGGTTGAAATTATTCAAAAGGCACTTGAAGATAAGAAAGCGACAAATATAGAAGTGCTTGACGTTGCAGAGCAGACATCACTTGCGGATTACTTTGTTGTTGCGTCTTGTCAGTCAACGGTACAGGTAAGAGCGTGTGTTGATGAAATTGAAGAAAAGCTTGAAGAGGCAGGCTTTGAGATAAATCATAAAGAGGGTTACAGAGGCGGCAGCTGGATTTTGGTTGACTGCGGTGACGTAATCGTTCACGTTATGCAGCATGAAATGCGTGAATTTTATGCTATTGAACGTCTTTGGGACGACGTCGGTAACGTAGACGAATCAGAAGAAGAATAAATTTTAAAGGAGCAAATATACAAATGGAGAGTTAACAACTTTAAAGCTATTGAAAAAAAAATGGCAGGATAAGTGGGAAGAAACAGGTGCATTCCACGCTGAAACAAACAGCAAAAAGCCTAAGTATTATACAATGATAGAGTTCCCGTATCCGTCAGGTGCGGGCTTGCACGTAGGACATCCGAGAAGTTATACGGCACTTGATATTATCGCAAGAAAGCGTCGTATGGAGGGTTACAACGTACTTATCCGATAGGCTGGGACGCATTCGGTCTTCCTACTGAAAACTTTGCTATAAAAAACAAGGTACACCCGAAAATCGTAACGGCAAAGAATATTGCTAACTTTACACGTCAGCTTAAAATGCTTGGTTTCTCATTCGACTGGTCAAGAGAAATTAACACAACCGATCCGAGCTATTATAAATGGACACAGTGGATATTCTTGCAGCTTTTTAAGCACGGACTTGCATATAAGCAGGAAATGCCGATTAACTGGTGTACCGGCTGTAAAGTAGGACTTTCAAACGAAGAAGTTGTAAACGGTGTTTGCGAAAGATGCGGAAGTGAAGTTGTGCAAAAGAGAAAGAGTCAATGGATGCTTAAAATCACCGAGTACGCACAACGTCTTATCGATGACCTTGACGATGTAAATTATCTTGAAAAGATTAAAACACAGCAGAAAAACTGGATAG
>ENA-OQCN01000698-OQCN01000698.1-human-gut-metagenome-genome-assembly--contig:-NODE-698-length-17749-cov-2.135910_pt1 | contig 17749 bp, 21 predicted proteins | sample MGYA00242497_ERZ504576 | MGnify/ENA primary metagenome ERZ504576 (study PRJEB26092, sample SAMD00036296) | human gut metagenome | host: Homo sapiens | study: EMG produced TPA metagenomics assembly of... | reverse complement strand
ATCGCCTCCGGTATGGTATCTCCCGGAAGCGACTTCTCGCTGATTTTATTTTAGTCAGTAATCTCTTCTTTGTCAACGCAAAGCATTACACTTTTTTGCTTTCCATGATTTTCTGATCACTTTCGCCAGTTCTTCCTCACGGATCGGTTTTGCGATATAGTCATCCATTCCTGCTTTGCGGCAGGTTTCCCGGATGTCTGCTGTCGTCTGTGCAGTCATCGCAATGATCGGAATCGATGCCGCATCTTCCGTTTCAGGCCACGGATACGCTGTGTGGCTTCCATGCCGTCCATCACGGGCATCATCACATCCATCAGGATCGCATCGAAACTGCCGGCAGGGTTTTGGGAAAACAAAGCTACTGCTTCCTGTCCGTTCCATGCTTTTTCTACTTTTGCCCCTGCTTCTTCCAGATAGAACTGTGCGATCTCCATATTGATCTCATTATCCTCTACCAGAAGGATCTTTCGGTCACGGAGGAGATCCGATATATTTCCTCCTACTGTGGTTGTTTCTGAAGCGGCTGTCTCACTGACGGTGAACGGCAGACGGAAGGTAAATGTGGTTCCCTCTCCACGGACGCTCTCCACCTGAATGGTTCCGCCCATCTTTTCCACCAGACCTTTGACGATCGACATTCCAAGTCCGGTTCCCTGATAGCGTGTTCTGGCTCCGTATTGTTCCTGGGTGAACGGCTCAAACAGCTGATTCTTTACAAAGTCCCCGCTCATGCCGATACCGGTATCTGTGATTCTGAATTCGTACCAGGCTGTTTTTCCGTCACAGGATAATTCTTCCACGTCGGTATCCACGGATCCCTGCGGTTTGTTGTATTTGACCGCATTGCTGAACAGGTTCAGCATGATCTGGCGCAGCTGTAACGGGCTTCCTTTCAGTGCTGTGTGCTGTATATTTTTCCGGTGTACCCGGTGTGTAATCTGGTTCTGTTCCAGAATCGGATTCATCAGTACCGCCACTTCCCGCATCAGCACTTCAAGGTCAAACGGTTCATTCTCTTCCTGGATCTGATTGGTTTCCAGTTTGTTCATATCCAGTACATCGTTGACAAGCGCCAGCAGATGATCGGCAGATACCTGTATCTTATCCATACATTCTTCCATCTTCTCCGGGTTGTGTTCATTTTTCCGAAGGATCTCCAGCATCCCCATGATGCCGTTGATCGGTGTACGGATATCATGCTTATGCGGTTCATGAAGTCTGTCTTGGCTTTGCTTTCTGCATCGGCCTCCTGCACCGCTTTTTGCAGCCGTTCTTTTTCCTCTTCTTCTTTTTTATGGAATTCCGAAGTGTTCTTAAACAGGATAATTCCATGTACAGCACTGCGTTCTTTTCCGGTCTCCCGGTCATACAGCAGTTCCCGGGACATCAAGATCGTCTTCTGAAGCCAGATCATCCTGCCATCCTGTTTTTCTTCCCGGTACTCTACGGTGATCTGTTTATCCCCTTCCCGGAAGCGTTTCAGCAGTTTTTCCGAGGATCCATGATCCGGTAGCTTTCCAGCGTATCGTCTGTCACCTTCCGGCTCCGTTCTCTGCAGTAGGCATCGTAAGAGCATGGCATCTCCCGGTTGATAATAATGCTTTCACGTTTCACATGGTAGAATGCATTTTCCAGGCAGTCATTGGTCAGATCTACGGTATATACCGCTTCCGCTGTTTCCATTAATGCGTCTACATAATTGCTGTTTTCCAGAATAGACTGTTTCATCTGCTCGTAATAGCGGATCAGTTCCTGTTTTCATCCACCAGGTTCTGGCTGCTGTCCCGGAAGTTTTCCTGTCCCAGGATAAAATGGTGTAGTCTGCCATCTTCTGTGGCATCCAGAAATCTCAGGATCACTCTTCCCCGGTGAACCACATTCTCTCTTTTGTAGCGATAGGGAATCTCCAGCTGGGGATTGTCCTTTGTCAGCTGCTGTTCCAGGGAGGTAAGCTGTAAGGTATCCCAGAATTCTTTTCTCACCCGGTCGGTTGCCAGTTCTTCCACGATCTGTTCCACCGCCCCGGAATAATTACCGTCTTCCGCGAGAAAGTATCCGGTGCTTGACCGCAGGATCTCATACTGATCCATCAGGGCATCACAGTACAGACAGTCCGAAAAATGGTATTTTTCTTTTTTGATCCATTCCAGCAGTTCGTAGGCTTTCTGCTGTTTTTGTGCCGCTTCTTCGATCTTTGCCCTGTTTTTGTCCACGTACATGTTTTTATCCGCCAGCCGGAACAGTTCCCGGAGGGTGGAACCGGCAAAGTCCAGGGAGATTGCGTACCCTGCCGCATAGCTGATCGGCATCTCCGGGTGCTTTGCGGAGTAGTTTTTCATCTGTGTGCGGATCTTTTTTAAGGTTTCCCGCATCTTCGAGTGGTCAGTCTTTTGAAAATCGCGATGAATTCATCTCCTCCGTCCCTGCCGACAAAGTTTTCCGGATCTACCGCGAGACGAAGCTGTTCGGCAAAGGAACGGATATATTCGTCTCCCTTGTCATGTCCCAGATTGTTGTTGATGATTCGCAGGTTATTCAGATCAAACACACAGATGGCTGTACTCTCTTCTTCTCCGAGAGGTGTGGGATCGCTCAGGATCTCTTCGCATTTGTTTTTGTTCGGCAGCCCTGTGGATTCATCCAGATAGATTTTCTTTCGCAGGATCCTGTTTTGTGCCGCACAGCGGAGTGCCCGAAGCAGTTCCACACCGATCAGAAGTACCAGGCAGACAATATCTGCAACTACAACCTTTTCAAGATGATTCAATGCAGTCGCTCTTTTTTGTGAATATCGTTCCGCAACCCCGGTTACCTCATCACACATCCGGAAAAACTTCTCGCTCATACCGATTATTTCTGTCTGTTCATAGCCTTTTTGCCGTACTTTCGTGATTTCTTCTTTTAATTCCGTAAAGTAAGCTGCAAGTTCATCCATTTTTCCCTGGAATTCTGTATCCTCCAGCCGTACCAGGTCCAGTTCGTCACTTCCGAAACGAAGTCCGTTGATGATCGCTTCCACAGTCGCTATCATCTCGTCATCCGGCTCCTTTGACACTTCCAGTTTGATCACCCGCTGGGTTTCTCCGCGAACCAGTCCGGCGTAGTTTACGACCCTTGCCGTTCCCTGGAGGTCACTGACCAGCGACATGATACCGAAAAACAAAATAATCAGTATTATCGTGAGTACCGTCATCCCTGCCCGAAGGATATAGGCTACTCGTTTTTCTCTTTTCTTCATCCATGTTTACCCCATATATGATTTATATTCCTGTGCTCTATTCTACCTGATTTTACCGGAAACTGCAATGTGAACAGTAACCTTGGAATAATTTCTTGACATTTCTTTTCTGTCTTCTTATAATTACCGTTGATAATTACCAATAGTAATCATTAAAGGAGTATCACAATGAACGTTGAACTTATGAAACGTATGATGGATGCCTGTTATCTGGCGCAGCGGGTCCGGGGGATGCTTCCGCCTCTGCCGGCGGGGGTGACTCCTGCGTATATTCATTATCTGGATATTATTGAGATGCTGGAGAAGCAGGGTGTCCGGGCAAAGATATCGGATATCAGCGATGCACTGGATCTGCCGAGACCCGGTGTGACACGGACGGTGAAAGCGATGGAGGCCAAAGGCTATCTGAAAAAGGCTGCCTCTTCCGAAGACGGTCGTATCACCTATCTTTCTCTTACAGAAGCCGGTAGGGAACTGTCCCGTATCTACAACGAACAGTTTTTTACCACTCTCACCTCTTTTATGGAAGATATCCCGGAAGAAGATGTGAAATGTACGATCCGCACCATCGATGCGGTACATCAGATTATGTGTGAAAGGAGACCTGACCTTGACAAATGCAAAAAATGATTTTACACAGGGCAGTATTCTGAAAAAACTTGCCCTCTTTATGCTTCCGATCCTGGGAGCGCTGGTATTACAGGCTGCGTATGGAGCCGTTGACTTACTGGTAGTGGGAAGATTCGGTTCCACCTCCGGACTTTCCGCGGTTTCCACAGGAAGCCAGGTACTAAATCTCGTTACTTTTGTCGTAATTCAGTTTGCTACTGCGATCACTATTCTCATCGCCCGTTATCTGGGTGAAAAAAGGCCGGAACGGATCGGTTCTGTGATCGGTGGCGGAGTTATCGTTTTTGCGGCAATTTCTATTGTTTTATTTCTCCTGATGGTGGTTTTTGCACATCCCATCGCCGTACTTATGCAGGCCCCTGCAGAAGCTGTGGATCTGACCACCAGTTATGTGCGTATCTGTGGAAGCGGTATTTTTTTCATCGTCGCCTATAATCTGATGGCTGCGATCTTCCGTGGTCTGGGGGACAGTAAGTCACCGCTGCTCTTTGTTCTTGTTGCCTGTATCGTCAACATCGGCGGTGATCTGATCCTCGTTGCCGGACTCCATCTGGATGCTGCCGGAGCAGCCCTCGCCACCGTTTTTGCACAGGCTGTCAGTGTGGTGTGTGCGGTTATTCTTCTGATAAAGAAGAAACTGTCATTTAAGATCTGCAGGTCTGATTTCCGTCTGAACGATCAGTGTGGAAAGTTCTTTACCATCGGTCTTCCTCTGGCTCTGCAGGAGTGCCTGACGCAGCTTTCTTTTCTGGCTCTGTGTGCCTTTGTGAACCGTCTGGGACTCGAAGCTTCCTCCGGTTATGGGGTCGCCTGTAAGATCGTGAACTTTGCCATGCTGATCCCAAGCTCTCTGATGCAGTCCATGGCGTCTTTCGTTTCTCAGAATGTGGGTGCCGGCAATCAGAAGCGCGCCAGACAATCCATGTTTACCGGTATCGGTGTGGGGTTGTTCTTCGGTTGTTTTGTCTTCGCTCTCGTGCTGTTAAAGGGCGATGTTCTCTCCGGTTTCTTCACTACCGAAAGTGCCGTTATCCGGAACGCCTACGACTACCTGAAAGGTTTTGCCCCGGAGACACTGCTTACTGCCGTGCTGTTCAGTATGATCGGATATTTTAATGGAAATGACAAAACCTTCTGGGTGATGTGCCAGGGATTGATTCAGACTCTTCTGATCCGACTTCCCCTGTCCTATTATATGAGTATCCAGCCGAATGCCAGCCTGACCAGAATCGGTCTTGCGGTCCTGTGTCCACAGCAGTCGGTATCTGCCTGAACATCGGTTTCTTCCTCTGGCTGAACCGGAAAAGTGCAAAGAAAGCCAGCCAACAACTTCCCTGATATAGTAAACCGATCCCCCGGAGCTTTGTCTTTACTGGTCCGGGGGATCGGGGTTTTATATTTCAGGGAGACTTTGTGCTGTACATAGGGTTCCCGAGGATGTTACGTCATTGCTACAGCTAATCCCTCTCTGCATAATACTTTCTATAAATCTTTCCATTCTTGAGAGAGTGGAAAATGATAAGCCATGTCAAAAGCTGAAATAGCTGCTCTATTTACATCCAAAATTTCAGTAAAATCTCGATCTTGACCTTTAATTCCTTTTTCCCCTAAACCAGATAATAACTGTTCGGCTGTTTCTAACATTAAAAGATGCAAATTTTTTGTTTCCTCATAAGTTTCTAAAACACTATTTTGACATTGTTTATGAAGGCAATAAAGGTAATGTCTAAATGCTTCTTTTTCTCCAAAACCGGTTGATGACGGTAAACTTCCATTGAACAACATTTCACTATATTTGTTTTTCATAGTTACAGGAGGTTCAATTCTATTCAGCAGTTCCATACGTTTTGCAATGTCTAAAAAAGGAATTTTATACTCTGATAAGGCTTGTGGACAATAATACCATACTGCTCGACGGCTAGGTTGTTTGTCATCAATTGTTTCAAAATGTTCTGGTTGAAACCATCTTAAATTCAGAAAATTCCCCGATGCAATTGCATCACATTTTGCTAATGCCATACATAATAATTGATGACTTGCATAGCCTACAATCGTCATCTTCCGCTGTCTCTTAATCCCTGCCACTAATGACATAATATTAGATACCCACAATGGTCGATCCACTAAATAATATCGTTCAGGATGCTCACATACAATATATACACCTTCTACATCCCATTCTTCAGCATATTCTATTACCCGTTCAATCTGTCCTTCATCATTGAGTACATCACTTCCCAATGAAATCGTGTGTATATATTTCATATTAGGTGCATATTTTTTCGCACTTTCTATTATTAGTTTCTGTATTTTATTCCATAGTTCATCTATCTTTTTGGCTGTAATAGAAGGTAACAGAAATGCCTCTGCCTTAACTTCACTATTTAATTTTGATAATTCTTCTACTACTGTATCAAATTGTCCCATTTCTAATGATGTAATATCACTCTGTGGCCAATATGCATACTGTGATAATTTTTTTTGATATTGTCTTGGATAATATAATTGTGGATCAACAAGTATCTTTCCTTTTTTCTTATGCACATTAGTTGCATAGCCTTTTATCTTATTTGGCAAAATATTCATAGGGCTAATAATAATCGTTCCACCCTCAAACTCTTCTAAGTGCTCTAGAGATAATGTTTGCATATTATGTCCCATTTGTATAAAAAGTTCCATTCTTCAACCTCTTCTATTCATAAACAAATGTATTCTTAGCTACTTTTAACCAATCCATTGCTTGCTTAGCAGTTCTAGGTCTTCTAGATGGATATTTTCCCATCATTGCACCTAATAATGCCATAAACTGACTTTGAGTATCCCCTTTAATCGAATACTGTACAGGCGTAATAGTTTCTGTCTTTTGTAAAACTTCAAGTGCATTTATAGATCCTTCTCTAAATGGATTTTTTCCTGTAATACATTCATAAGTAACAACTCCTAACGAAAAAATATCTGCACGAGAATCAATTTCCCTTTTTAAATTATTAAATTGCTCAGGTGCCGCATATCCAGGTGTATGCGGTCCCATCATCGCGCCTGTCCTTGTCAAAGAATCTGCTCCTAATACCCTTGCAATTCCGAAATCCAGAAAAAATATCTTTCCGTCATCTGCTCGTATAATATTCTCTGGTTTAATATCTCTATGCACAATACCTTTATTCTCTATGCAAGAAATAAATTCCAACCCCTGTTCCAAGAATATCACTGCTTCTTCTAAAGAAAATCTCCTACCACTTTCAAGCACTTTTCGCAACTCTGTTCCTTTTACTTTTTGTTCAATAATATATAATGTTTCTGTTCCTTCATACTCTATGATCCCCGTTTCATATATTTTTGGAACCATGGATAAACTCAAACCTTTTCCTATTTGAATTTCCCTAATAGACCTTGGATCATTAAGCTGAAAATATAATTTAATAACAGTTTCTCCATATGAATTATGAACTCCATCAAACACAATCTTCTGTCCACCACGTGCCATCAATTCAATTTTTCCAAATTCTTCTTGACACATTTCTTGAAATTTTCTCATCTCTCATTTCTCCTAACTTAAATGTGCAACAGTTCTTCCAATCCATTCATTAAACTGTAAAGACTGGTAACTTGACGGCGATGCTAACTTTTTCGCTTCTACAATTTTTCTAAAACTTCTCTTCTTGCAATACAAACCTGTACCTTGTCTTTCAAACTTCTTAATCGTGCTACTTTGCGGATTTGAAGTATTTGTCAATGCATATGATTGAGAAGCAAACCATGTATTGATAAGTGACTGTTCAGCAACTTTCTTTATATCCGTCATTTTAGCCTCTACTGAAATTAGTTTTCTTATATTATATATCTTTTTGATATCTACGGGCTTCCATAACCCCTGCTCACGTATGATCATATGTGCGTCTAATAATTTTTCTATGGCTTGAATTGTATCTTTTTCTGGCATTTTAAGTCTTGTTATTAATTCACTTCCAGTGCTACCTTTTGTCATCAATAACTGAGATAACACTTTTAAATCGTTAGTTTCCAAATTTTCTCTTTCTTCTGACCAATTCTCCAATATTTTAGGTGAATATGCTGCAAATACAATGTCAGGAAAACCAGATGCAACTTTAGGTTCCACAAATACAGCCAAATTACTTGTTTTATTGGTTTTTAAAAAGTTATAAATATAATATTCAATAAAATCTTCAACCAAATCTAACTCTTCTCCCTGAGTTGATGGTCGTGTATACAACCCTATATCTTTAATATTATGGTCAAACATCAATATCCTATCCATTGTTACATTTCACCCTTTTCAATCTCTCTTTTACATTTTTATAAAAATAATTATAACAATCCCTCCTTCAAAAATCAATCATTCAAGGCTTACTGCTTCAATATATCCTCTTCTTCAACTTCCAATGTACACGCTAACATTTTAGTCTGTATGCCTACCGTTTTCTTCAGGGCAATTAAACGCTTTTCATTTATTGCGCAACCATTAAGAATATATTGTTTTAAAATATCATTTGCCCATCTTCGGAATTCTACGCCTCTGCGAGATTTTACCCGATATCCTACTGATATAATCATATCAAGATTATAATGCTCTACCTGATATACTTTTCCATCAGAAGCAGTTGTCGCAAAATTTGCGACAACTGAATTATCCAACTCTTCCTTTAAAGCATTATTAATATGCTTTCCTATCGTCTTAACATCTCTGCCAAACAATTCTGCCAGTTGCTTTCTGTTCAGCCATACTGTATTATTTTCCACTGGAACATTTAACTTGACTTCATGATCTTCTGTTTCAAATAATACTATTTCATTTTCCATGCATATTCCTCCGTATATATCTCTTTCAAATTACAATTATATCATAGAATATATTTTTTATGAAATCAATCTCTATGCAGTATAACTTATTTGGGAATGCTCTGAGCTATACAAAGTGCTCCCGAGGATGTCAAGTCATTGCTACAAAAAATATGCGGCTTTTTTGCCACGAAAATGGCTTAAAACCGCATATTTCTGTATAGAGGACGTTATATTGTTGTCACAAAACAAATGGGGAAGATGTAACGTCATTGTCACATAATGATTGCTTCATTTTTTCATGATTTAAACAAAATGATGCAGTCATCAGCTGAAATCGTCAATGATTTTCTCCCCACAGGCAGAATCAATGATCAGTGTATTGATAAAGCTCCCCGCAAAGCTCCGACAATTGCTGCTGTTTTAGATTCGCCATATGCAACGCAGACTACATTCTTACATTTTTTGAGATCTGCATATTCAATTCCTATCATTCTGTCTGTCAAAGATGTATTGATTTCCTTTCCATTAATATCATAAAAATGGCCACCAATATGTCCAATTGCACCTTTTCTTCCAAGCAGTTCAAAAGTGTTTTCACTCAGATAATTTTCCCATGTTTTATATTCGATAGAACCTACACTTGTAAGAATCACATCCGCATTCTGTGCAAGCTGAAGTGCTGTTTTTATTGTATCATCCTGAATCAGACTTCTTTTAATTCCTTATTTTTTACAAAAAGAGGAGCATAAATATACTGATAAGTTCCCCCATATGCCGAAGCCAGATCCTTTGCCAGATCCATGGCATCTCGTTCCGGGCGTTTACATTAGAAGCCCCCATGATCGGAACAACTGTGATCGGAATATTCTTCTTATTATTCGCATCAATATATTTTACGATATGATACAGTGTATTTCCCCATGAAATTCCTACTACCATTTTTTCCTTTACAACAGAATCCAGATAATAAGCAGAAACCTCTGACAGGCGGCTGGTAATCTGCTCCTTACTGTTTTCCTTTGCAGAAACTACCCTTACTGCTTTGACACCATATATCTGATGAATTTTATTTTCCAAATCCAGGTCACGTTCCCATGCTCTTTAATGGAAATTTCTACAATGCCAAGTTCTCTTGCTTCTTTTAACATTCGGGAAATTTTTGATCTGGAAGTGTACATTCTGTCTGCAATTTCATTCTGTGTCATCTCTGAATTATAATACAGATTTGCCACTGTCGCCAGTATATTCCATTTTTCCTGAACAGTCATACTTTCATATCTTTTCATATCTTCCATTGCTGTTTTCCATCTTCCTTTCTGCTATATTCATAATTATACGAAAAAAAGGACAGCTTGTAAAGTCTCGACAGACCTTTACATGCTATCCTTTCATGCAGGATACAAGAAATCTTTTTTATTTATATATTCTGTCCATAGTAGCATTTGCGCCATGTTTTCTATAATAGTGTTTATCCTGCAATTCCTGTGGAGCAGGTTTTACCTGTGGATTAATCAGTTCAGCCCGCATTGCCATTTTTGCACATTCTTCAAGTACAACTGCATTATGCACTGCTTCCATCCCATCTTTTCCCCAGGTAAACGGTCCATGGTTTTTGCATAAAACAGCCGGAACCGCCTGAATATCTTTTTTCATCTTTTTAAATTCATTCACAATAAGAAGCCCTGTATTCTTCTCATATGCCTCATTGATTTCCTGCTCTGTAAGACATCTTAAACATGGTACTTCACCGTAAATATAGTCTGCATGTGTGGTTCCATAGCATGGAATATCTCTTCCGGCCTGTGCCCAGCCTTGTAGCATAGGAAGAATGAGTATGAACAATACCTCCGATCTCCGGAAATGCTTTGTACAATTCTATATGAGTTGGTGTATCGGAAGACGGATTATATTTTCCCTCAATTTTATTTCCTTCCAGATCCATGATCACCATATCTTCCTCTTTCAGCTTTTCATACGGAACACCACTGGGTTTGATGGCAAAATATCCTGTTTCTCTGTCAATCTCACTGACATTTCCCCATGTAAATGTTACCAGTCCATGTGCCGGAAGCTGCATATTCGCTTCATACACACGCTGTTTTAATTCTTCAAGCATCTCTCATTTCCTCCACTATATCAAAACTCATACATCGCAATTTCATTAATCTCTCTGTTTGTAGAGATCACATAGTCCTTACCATCTCTGTGAAAATCATAAGCATTTGCCGGGCCACAGTCGTGGTCTACCAGTTCTGCCTGATACTGACCATTTTCCCAGGAGAATTTCAGAAGATCTCTGTTGCCTTTTCTGTGTCCGATCATAACCACTGGTTTCCCCTGAATCTCACCACTCCAGATTGCATGGAGGAATTCAATTTTCTCCGGGTATTCATAGTCTAACTGATATTTACCGTCTTTTTCTCTGTAGATCAGAACAGTATCGCCATGGAAAGGAGATAATACCAGTAATTCATCTTTTCCATCGCTGTCCAGGTCAATCAAAGTTGCATCGCTTGCCGGTGTATCCAGTAATGTCTCTACTGTCCACTGTGGATTTGAAGATGTCGGTGGATAGAAACGGAATACACCACTGTCACAGCAGACAAGAGATGACATCTTTCCGTCCCGCACAACTCTGTAATATCCATGATTCTTCAGCATATCATCTTTGATCACTTCCAGTTTCACTGGTGATCTTCATTAAATTCGCTGAGATCAGCCGGAAGAAGTGCTGCGTAAACTTTTCCAGGGCTTGACCAGTCATCTTTATATTCATGTCCGGATTTCAGGCAGCAAGCGATCAAATAATGCTTGCCTTCGCTCTCAAGAATATCAAATCTGTGTACAAATGGCAGATCAGCCAGAGTACGGATTTCCCATTCCCCGTTCTTTGGTGTGGCGATGATGATCTTTGCCTCTTTGGAATCATTCGGAGAATAGAATTTATGAGTTGCCAGAAACTGTCCGTCAGTTCCCGGAACCTGTACCATAGTCATGACTCCGCCAGGACCTTCCCATACAGTTTCTTCTTCGTTTCCTTCGATGTCAAATAAAATACATCTGTCTGTTTTCTCAGCAGCCACCAGAATGTGGTCTGCGTTTTTTATAATGTAATGGAGCAATAGAATAACATTTTTTCCAGATTTGCCAGTACTTTCTTGTTCATTTTATTTACTTCCTTTCCAATTTTACTTTGAAATATCAATCCTGAAAAATTTAAATTCTAGTTTTATGATAGAAACACACTCTTTCGCTTAAAGGTAAAGCGGATTTTTCAATCCGCCTTAACACCTGTATTTTCATTCAATTAAATTTCTTAGAAATAATTCTCCTTGTCAGATCGCGCATACTGGATCTGCGGAACTAAAGCATCAGTATAATTGCAATGATCGCACCCGAAAGTCCCAGCCATTTTAGCAGTGCGGAGATTCCAAGCCAGACGGTAGAGAAGTCTGTTGTTCCGTGCCATCCACCGTACGGAACCAGCTCTACCAGCCATACAGTTACTGCTCCAAGCAGTACCTGGATCAGTCCACAGATAAATGGAATAATCATAGCTGCCTTTACGCCGCCTCGTTTATTTGCAAAAATTGCAATGATGGCATTATCAAAGAATACTGTGGTAAATCCCATGATAATGATAACCGGAGAATGGAATACGATCAGCCCAAGAATTGCGATCACCTGTCCGACCATTCCACATAAGAATCCGATCGTTACTGCGTTTCCTGGTGCATAGTTGAATGCAACCGCACAGTCTACCGCTGGAACTGCACCTGGCAGAAGCTTGTCAGAGATTCCTTTGAAAGACTGTGTCAGCTCACCGACAAAGAGCTTCACACCCATATTTAAAATCTGAAGATATACAGTAAAATATAAAGACTGAATCAAAATATATACCGGAAAAGCCGTTGTCTCTGCGAAGCTGCTGTCAATCTGGCGCATGAAATCTTCACCCAGGATTGCCATAATTGTTCCAAAGAATACAAGCATCAGTGTAGAAGTTGCAGTGATATTATCCTCAAACATCTTGAGGAATCCCGGAAATTTAAGGTTTTCGATGGAGTTTTCTTTTTTCCCGAATATGTGTGCAACTTTATCCGTGATCCATACTGCGACCATCTGCTGATGTCCGATCGCAAATCTGGCTTTTCCGTCTGTAAGATTCATACAGGCATCTACGGTCAGATTAGAGCTGACTGCCTGATAAGTACCTACCAGCATTCCTACAAGAATCGCACCTGTGATGTTTCTCAGATATGGAATAAACAGGAACACGATCCAGGTAACTGTGGTCGCCTGCTGTACCATAATGTGTCCGGTAAGAAGAAGTGTTCTTAACTTCGTCCATTTCTTAAAAATCAGTAAAACAATGTTCCAGATAAAAGCGATCAGAAGCGAAGTCATTGCCCATGCAGCCGATGAGCCAATGCTTTCCAGCGCTTCATTTGCCGCATTCAGTCCGAAATATGGGTCTATTACCGCTGCATTTAACTGAAAACGTTCATTTAATCCTACCAGGATCGGGCGGAAGGTTGTGATCAGGCCGTTGGCTCCTACCATCAGGATCAGGTAACCGATTACACCTTTGAAAATCCGCCTACGCATTCATACCATTTTTTTCTCTGCAAAATATATCCAAGTAAGATGATCAGACCTACGAACAGTTCTGCTCTTGTCAGGATATTACTGGTTAAAAAGTTAAATATGGAATTCAAACTTGCCATCTTTCTGCTTCTCCCCCCAAATTCTCTTGTAAATACGGTTCATCTGAGCTCTGCATCTTTCGTATTCCAGAACTTTCTTGTTATCCGGAAGGTAAATCTTTACCTCATCCAGACGGCTGATCGTTTCAAATGCTTTCTCCACATTTTCATAAACGCCAAGTTCTGCCAGTGCTACCATCAGCGCACCTCTGGCTGTTGCATCTGCTTTTCCTCTGCGGATGATCTTCATGCCATATACATTCGTCTGAATGTCATTGAACGGAACACTATTGGAAAGTCCGCCATTGATATAGATATCAGAAACTCTTACATACTTGTTCATTATATCAATTCCATTTCGGATTTCATAGCAGATTCCTTCCAGAAGGCTTCTGAGCATATCCTGTTTGGTCGTTCCCAGAGTCACATTCACAAACTCTGCTTTCGCCATGTTGTTCCAGTCCGGTGTGGATCTTCCCATGAAATATGGAATACAGAGGCATCCATGAGAACCAATCGGTGTCTCTTCCACTTCTTTGTTAATCTCGTCAAAAGAGTTGTCCGGATAGAACTGTCTTCTGAACCAGTCAAAAGCAGAACAGCAGGTTAACACACTGGATTCCAGAATGTACTGGCCTTTTACGGAAGAGAAATTACAGATGGCATCCTGCTCCAGATTTCCCGGCACTTTATCAGTTGCTGTGATAAGATAACCGCCGGTTCCTGTTGTGACAGACATAACGCCTTTTTTCACAACTCCCTGTCCAATCGCACCACACTGCTGGTCCCCTCCGGCTGTGATCACAGGAATTCCCTCCTGACATCCGGTGATCTCCGCAAATGCCTTCGTCGTATATCCACAGACACTTCCCGGTTCCACCAGCTCACACAGTTTTTCTTTCTCTACGTGGAAAATCTCCAGCAGCTCATCATCATTCATGGGTACGGATGTTCATCAGAAGTGAACGGCTTCCATATGTATAATCGGTGCAGACACGTCCTGTCATGAGATGAATCAGATAATCCGGGATTACCATGAATTATATGTTTTCGAATAGATCTCCGGTCTTCTTCCCGGAACCACATCATTTTTGATCCGGAGAAAACCGGATTTACTCTGGAACCACAGAGGGAAAATACCTTATCGTTTAAGTCTTCCATGGACTCGCAGATATGATTGGTTCTCTTATCCTGCCACATGATCGCGCTGCTCAGCGGACGGAAGTTCTCATCCACCGGGATTACGGAAGATCTCTGGGAAGTGATAGAGATTGCCTCTATTTTCTCTCCCATGCTCTCTGCTTCTGCTACTGATTTCTTAAGAATGCTATACAATGCATTTTCCCAGTCTGCCGGGTTCTGCTCTACCCAGCTGTTCTCCAGGTAAGTGGCCTGGTAAAATTCCTGTTTCTCTGTCAGGCATTTCCCCTGATGATCAAAAAGTATTCCTCGCATACTTGATGTTCCTACATCAATAACCAATACATTCATCCCAAATTCTCCTCATATACTCTCTACTGTTTCATGCAGGTAAGACCTTAATCTGCTGTTTCCCAGACAACAGATTAAGGTTTTTGCTTACCTGTTCAATAACGTTTCTTCTCTGTCTGAATCTTGATATTTCTGTATAATTTCACCGAATTATCTTGCAGATTCTATTATTTTAATTCTATTGATCTAGCTTTATCGTACTTCTTTTTCATTATTTCCGTTTTACTAAGTGCTATCAATTACAGGCAGGAACGGAACGGAATATTCTGCGGTGCTTCGAAGCAGTCTTCGAATCCTCTTCTGTGGTGATAGTAAATCTTGTCTTTATCTGCCGGATAGGTGTATTTACCGCCTACCTGCCAGAAGAATGGATGGAATTTATATTCATTTCTGTCTTTCTTGAAATCGTACAGAACTTTAATCTCATCGCAGTCTGCCTGGAAGTTTGTCCATACATCCCAGTGAATCGGAACTACTACTTTACATTTCAGGTTTTCTGCCATACGAAGGATGTCGATAGATGTCATCTTATCCTGCATACCAACCGGATTTTCTCCAAATGATCCAAATGCTACATCAATGTCATAGTCTTTTCCATGTTTTGCGAAGTAGATGGAGAAGTGTGAATCTCCGGAATGATAAATGTTTCCGCCTGGTGTTTTTACCAGATAGTTGACTGCTTTGTCGTCCATATCTGTCGGGCATACGCCTGTAAGTTCTTCTCTGTCCGGGCCTGTGGAATCTGTAGTTACGATGCAGGTTCTGTCAAAGGAATCCAGTGCGATGATCTCAATGTCTTTGATTTTAACCGTATCACCAGGTTTTACTGTGATACAGTGCTCTGCCGGAACACCCCATTTCTGCCAGAGTTCTACGGATTTCTTTGGACCGATAAATGGTACCGGGATTTCCTTGCCATTTTCATCTGTAGTTGTCATTCCACTGTTAATTACATGTGCTGCCCACTCAGCTGACATATGATCCTGATGGTAATGCGTTGCAAGAACTGCGTCTACTTTCTTAAATGCAAATGGATCAATTACAAATGGAACATTACGGAGGTTCGGCTGCATGGCTCTTCCACCACACATATTAGCCATCTGATGTCCGACTTTCATTTTTCCATCTCCGTGTGTACGTTTTCCATTTCCACACCACAGATCGATTGTAATATTAGTGTCTGCCGGAGTCTTAAACCATACTCCTGTACATCCTAACCACCACATTGCTACATTTCCCGGTGCTACTACTTCATTTTCAATGTCTTCTACTAACCATGTACCCCATTCCGGAAAGTGCTCTCAATCCAGTTCTGTCTTGTCATTTCACTGATTTTACTCATAATATTTCTCCTTTTGAATATAACGTTTTTCTCTTGTTGAGTCTATATTATCACCAACGTTTTTACATATCAACATTTTTTCACACACTGCACATTTGTGCAACTTCGCGTTTTCTGACAAAAAAAGAGAGGCTATTTTACGCCTCTCTGTCAAGAATTGTACGCATACTCTGGTTCGCAAAACAGATATCCTCTTTCCAGGTCTCTTTTCCCACATCCCAGAGTTCTGTTACATAACGACGTACTCCCAGGTTCCATGCGGTGTTGATAATTTTTTCAAACTGCACATGCCCTGTCAGAAATGGAACTTCCCGGAAAATTCCCGGTTTTGTTTCTTTCAGATGAAGTGCGATCAGTTTTCCCTTTCCTAAAGAAAGATCTTCACACACATCATGCTGATTTTCTACTGCTGCATTTGTAATATTTCCTGCGTCCGGATATATTTTCAAATAAGCTGAATCTACCATATTTACATACTGTACTGCTTTTCCGGTAGTATTCATGAAGTTATTTTCCATGGTCTCAAATCCAACCAGAATTCCTTCTCGTTCTGCAATCTCTGCAATCTTCTTTACATTTTCCAGAAAATATTTTTTTGTTTCTATCGTAGATTCCCCAAAATAAATATCATAACCCGGAATCATTACCGTACGCACTCCCAGATCAACGCAAGTTCTATGGCTTTCTCTGCAATCTGCATTGCCTTATCTCTGGTTTCTTTTTTCGGATCACCCAGTGCATATTTCGTCAGGGCACTTACACTCATCGAGCCAATTGGAAGTCCTGTCTCAAATACAGCTTCCATGATTTTCTTCTTTTCATCTGCATTCATAAAGATACGCTTAATTTTTTCATCTGTAGCATCAATGCTGATTTCCAGATAATCGTACCCACATTCTTTCGCACATTTTAGTTTTTCACTCCATGACAAAGTATTTCTTATAGCTTTTTCATATAATCCAATCTCATATTTTTTCATCATGCAATCTCCCTTATATTTCTCAGGATATATCAACATTTCTTTCGATTGCATGATAGCATTTCGCTTTCTATCTTTCAACATAATTTCATTTTATTGCACATATGTGCATTTTATTATTTTTTTATATTTCATATTGTAAGCTATATTTCAGGAATACTTTGTTTTACACATAGATACCCCGAGGATGTCAAGTTATTGCTACAAAAAATATGCGGCTTTTTTTGCCACGAAAATGGCTTAAAACCGCATGTTTCTGTATAGAGGACGCTATATAATTGTCACAAAACAGGTGGGGAGGATGTAATGTCATTGTCACAAATTCTGCTACAAGATATATTACATTATTGCTATAGTAGCTTATTTATCGCTTTATGTCTTGTGTTCCTCTCCGATCTGGTAATACATGCCATTGTAAACAAGAAGATTGTTCTGAAAGATTGGCTCCTTGTCATATCTGGCTACACCGGATGGAAAGCATCTGGTGGCTGTTTTCATGTTTCCATACCCATGATCAATCCCGATCACCATAACTGTCTCATTATTGTTGTTTTTCATCATTC
>ENA-OQCN01000696-OQCN01000696.1-human-gut-metagenome-genome-assembly--contig:-NODE-696-length-17797-cov-5.254046_pt1 | contig 17797 bp, 22 predicted proteins | sample MGYA00242497_ERZ504576 | MGnify/ENA primary metagenome ERZ504576 (study PRJEB26092, sample SAMD00036296) | human gut metagenome | host: Homo sapiens | study: EMG produced TPA metagenomics assembly of... | reverse complement strand
CATCTTCAAGTACATACATAGTACCTTTTTCAAGATAGTGATCAATCATATTTTCCTGCTCATCAGCTAATAACAATAATGCTATAAATTGCTTTTTATTCTCATTCACTTCTCGGATTTTCATATCTATTACTACGTCAAACTAGAATTTGGCTATTTCGTTGCAACAATACTTATCCAATGATTTTTTGCATTTGAATACGTTTTGATCTCTGTAAAACCCGCTTCTTTCAAAGCGGCAACAAGTTGTTTAGATGTGTAAATCTTCATACCATTGATCATCTTTGTCCATTTTTCATCTGCGGCATTCGTTCCGTCACTCTCGTTACAAATCAGGAATATGCCTTCGCTTTTCAGCACACGGTTGACCTCGGAAAAGCATTTTACTAATCCTGGCCAAAAGTAAACTGTTTCGAAGGCAGAAACATAATCAAAAGTCGCGTCAGAAAAGGGTATAGCAGATACATCTCCTTGAACTACATTACATTTCCCTTGTTTAATGGCGAGGGCGTTCAATTTTTGAGATTCTGCCACACTAACCTCAGAATAATCCATTCCTGTCACGTGGCCATTTCTACATCTATCAACCAAACCGCAATATTTGCTCCGCCGCCACAGCCGACGTCCAGAACCTCAGCATCAGACTTCGCGGAGATATTTTGAGAATCCCCATTGCGATAATTTGGCGTGACCGCTGTTCATCATCTTCGTCATCAATTTTCCGCCGAAGCCTTGTGGCTTACGGGTATTTTCAAAAAATCTCATTACAGAATTCCTCCTCCACAAATACCGGTTTTCTTAATTCGACAAACCGGTATTGCTCAATCGTTTTTCTCCGTTAGGAGAATATACAATCCATAAATAAAAAGAACAAGGAATAAAACCGTAGGAATCAATAATCCATTTTCTAAAATACTTACAATCATTCTTCCAGGTGGCGTTACCCATGCAGTTGCTGGATTTTGCATTGCCGCTATTATCATTCCTACAATACCAACAACACCACTTAATGTTAAAAAACCACCTTTTATATTTCTACTCATAATCATTACCTCCTCGTTAAATACCGATTTGTTACTCACATGATATCATATTTTTTCTTCAATTACATCCACCTAATTTTAATACACTGCCATTCGGCTTTATTCATCATTTTTTCCTTTTGGTTTCCCCGCAGGGGACTTACCTGATTCGCTTAAAGTGTATTTAAAAGAGCCAACCACCAGCATAGAAAAATAATTTATTTCATGTGCATTTGCAGGATATTTAGATATTCTTAGCTGGTCAAAATCTGCGTTATGAGAAAAATGACACACTGTCTGAGCGAAGCGAGTTTGTGGCATTTTTCTCATGCCTTTAGCAGATTTTTAGCAGCTTAGAATATCTTAATATCCGAAACCGCACATGAAATAAATTATTTTTCTATGCGTCCCTCCTTCAAATCTCTTCCTCAGATTCTTCCCACTATATCCTCCAAAAAACCATATCACAAGCAAAAAAGACCGACAGTCTCCTCTCCCGGATCTCCTGTCAGTCTTTATCTTTAACACAATATCTTAATAACTCTTATTTTCTCAGCTCTTCACACTCAAACGCACCAACGCCCTCTGCAGTTTAGCCTCCACAATCTTATAATCATGATCACTCAAACCACCTTTGGCGATCATCTCCTCAGCTCTTTTCTTAGCTTCCTGCGCACGCTGCTCATCAATATCCTCTTTCCACTCCCAGGTAGTTGCAAGGACACGGCACTTTCCGTTCATAACAGAAAGCATTCCGCCAATACAGGCTGCGGTCCGTCTGCTGCCGTCTTCCATTACCACACTGGCTTCACCCATTCCCAGGGCAGTACAGTAATTACAATGTCTGGCAAGAATAGCCAGATCACCACTGACAGTTCTGCAGATCACACGCTCCACATTACCTTCAAAGAGCAATCCGTCCGGTGTTCCAATTCTCAATGGGAAAGTACTCATAGGACATTTCCCCCTTTACTGATTCTTGGCTTTTTCAAACACTTCATCGATGGTTCCCACAAACAGGAAATAACTCTCAGGAATGTCATCACACTCACCGTTCAGGATCATCCTGAATCCTCTCAACGTTTCCTTCAGCGGAACATATTTACCAGGCATACCTGTGAACTGTTCTGCTACAGAGAAGCTCTGTGACAGGAATCTCTGAACCTTACGGGCACGGCTTACAGTACGTTTGTCTTCCTCTGACAGCTCATCCATACCCATGATGGCAATAATGTCCTGAAGCTCTTTGTAACGTTGAAGAACTCTCTGTACTGATCTGGCAATCTCATAATGCTCTGTTCCTACGATCTCAGGGGAAAGGATACGGCTTGTGGAATCCAACGGATCAACAGCCGGATAAATACCCTGGCTGGAAATCTCACGGGAAAGTACAGTTGTTGCATCCAGATGTGAGAATGTAGTTGCAGGAGCCGGGTCAGTCAGGTCATCGGCAGGCACATATACAGCCTGTACAGATGTGATGGAGCCCTTTCTTGTGGAAGTAATTCGTTCCTGCAGGTTACCCATTTCAGTTGCCAGTGTAGGCTGATAACCTACGGCTGAAGGCATACGTCCCAAAAGCGCAGACACCTCGGAACCTGCCTGTGTAAAACGGAAAATATTGTCAATAAAGAGGAGCACATCCTGGTTCTTCTCATCACGGAAGTATTCCGCCATGGTAAGTCCGGAAAGTCCAACTCTCATACGTGCTCCGGGCGGCTCGTTCATCTGACCGTAAACCAGAGCAGTCTTGTCGATAACTCCACTTTCTTTCATTTCATTGTAAAGGTCATTTCCCTCACGTGTACGCTCTCCTACACCTGTAAATACGGAAAGTCCGCCGTGTGCAGTTGCTACATTGTGGATCAGCTCCATGATAAGAACTGTTTTTCCTACACCTGCACCACCGAAAAGACCGATCTTACCACCCTTTGCATAAGGCAGATTAGGTCAACGACCTTGATTCCTGTCTCCAGGATCTCTGTTGCAGGCATCTGTTCTTCATAAGAAGGAGCCTGACGATGGATAGACCAGCGTTCCTTTGCCTCCGGTGCCGGAAGATTATCTACCGGATCACCCAGAAGGTTAAATACTCGTCCCAGACATTCTTCACCTACAGGAACAGAAATAGGACCGCCTGTATCCAGAGCTTTGGCACCGCGCACCAGACCGTCAGTAGAATTCATGGCAATACATCTTACCACATCATCGCCAACCTGCTGTGCAACCTCGGCAACCAGCTTTGCGCCATCATTATCAATCTCTATGGCATTGAGAAGAGGCGGCAGTTCATCGTGCGCAAAGCGGATATCCAGTACCGGACCGATAACCTGCACTACCTCGCCAATGTGTTTTTCACTCATGTTAGTAATCTCCTATCTGTTGGAAATTATATTAAAGACCTTCTGCACCTGCAACAATCTCCGTGATCTCCTGCGTGATGCTGGCCTGACGTGCCTGTTGTAATACAGATTGAGCTGATCAATCATCTCTTCCGCATTACTTGTGGCTGCATCCATAGCCATACGTCTGGCTGCCAGTTCACTTGCGGTACTTTCGCAGATACCGCCATAAACCAGTCCTGCCAGATATTCCGGAACAATGGCATCAAATACTGTCTCTCCGTCCGGTTCATAGAGGATCAGATTCTTCGTCTCTATCTTACCGCCGCTTTCCTCTCTGATATCAGTCATAGGAAGCATGGAAAATACCTCCGGCTGCTGAGAAAGCATGGAATTAAAGACAGTATAGCATAATTCAATATGACCAAAGGTTCCTTTTCGAAATTCCGTGCAGAGCATATTTGCCATCTCAAAACAGTCCGCCACAGAAATACTTCCCACTTCTGCAAACTGTTCTGTCAGAGCTTCAATCTCTCTCTGGCGGAAATATTCTACTGCTTTCTTTCCAACCGGCAGAACCATGTAGTCCTTACCTTCAGCAGAAGCCTCCAGACATTTGAAAAGGTTTGCATTATATCCGCCTGCAAGTCCTCTGTCACCTGCGATCACTACATAGCAGGTTTTATTGTTGGAAGACTCTTTCGCATAAACGGATGAGAAATCTGTATTCTCCCTTGCAATCTCTTTCAATGTCTCATGAAGTTCTGTAAAGTACGGACGGCATACCTCTGCACGTTCCTTTGCCTTACGCAGTTTGGAGGACGCTACAAGCTCCATGGCCTTGGTAATCTGCATGGTACTCTGTACACTCTTGATACGCAGCTTTACCGCTTTCATATTCGAAGCCATACGATACCCTCCTAATCACTTTATTTCTCAGGTCTTGTATTCAGGAAGTTCTCTGTATACGCATCCAGTACGCTGCGAAGCTTCTGCTCTGTTTCCTGCTCCAGCTTACCTGTTGAGCGGATCTCCTGCATAACCTCTACGCCTGCTGCATCTGTATCCAGATAGGTATATAATCCTGATTCATATACATTTACGTCTTCAACTTTTACTGATTCCAGAACACCCTTTGTAACCGCATAAAGAATCGCAACCTGTTTCTCTACAGGAACCGGTGCATTCTGGTTCTGTTTCAGAACTTCCACAATACGTGCACCCTGTTCCAGACGTGCCTTTGTATCAGCATCCAGATCAGAGCCAAACTGTGCGAAGCTCTGCAGTTCACGGTACTGGGAATAGATCAGCTTCAGTGTTCCTGCTACCTTCTTCATTGCCTTGATCTGCGCATCACCACCAACTCGTGATACGGAGATACCCGGGTTTACAGCAGGCATGATTCCTGAATGGAATAACTCTGTCTCCAGGAAGATCTGTCCGTCTGTAATAGAAATAACGTTAGTAGGAATATAGGCAGATACGTCACCTGCCTGTGTTTCAATGATCGGCAGTGCTGTCATAGAACCGCCGCCATGTTCATCATCCAGCTTCGCTGCACGTTCCAGAAGTCTGGAATGCAGATAGAAAACATCACCCGGATATGCCTCACGTCCGGGCGGACGACGGATCAGCAGGGAAAGTGCACGGTATGCAACTGCATGCTTACTTAAATCATCATAGATGATCAACACATCTTTTCCCTTATTCATAAAGTACTCGCCCATTGCACATCCGGAATAGGGTGCGATATACTGCAGCGGGCTTGACTCAGATGCTGTAGCTGCCACAACGATAGTATAATCCATTGCGCCGTTTCTGGTCAGATTCTCTACTAATGTAGCTACTGTGGAACGTTTCTGTCCAATGGCTACATAAATACAGATCACATCTTTTCCCTTCTGGTTAATGATAGTATCTGTAGCAATTGTAGTTTTACCAGTCTGGCGGTCACCAATGATCAGTTCTCGCTGTCCACGTCCGATAGGAATCATGGAGTCGATGGCTTTGATACCGGTCTGGAGAGGCTGATATACAGATCTTCTCTCACAGATTCCAGGTGCCTTGCTCTCAATCGGCCGGAATTCTTTTGTATCAATCGGGCCTGCTCCGTCAATTGGCTGTCCCAGTGCATTTACAACACGTCCAACCATGGCGTCGCCTACAGGTACAGACACGACCTTGCCTGTACGCTTTACGGTCTGACCCTCACCAATGTTCTCATCTGAACCAAAGATTACGATGGAGACACTGTTCTCCTCCAGGTTCTGTGCCATACCGAAGCTTCCGTCCTCAAATTCCAGAAGCTCTCCTGACATACAGTTTACCAGTCCGCTGGCTCTGGCAATACCGTCACCAACCATAAGGATCGTACCTGTCTCGTTCTGTTGAATGGCATTTTCGTAATATTTTATCTGGCTTCGGATGACCTTGGATATTTCCTCAGGTTTTAATTGCATGTTTCCATTCCATCCTTTTATATTCTATTATTTTGCGCTGTCTGAATTCAGAAATTTAAAGATTTTTCATATCCATATGTCAAATACCCATACAGTACGATTCTCAAATCTGGAATCCAGTTCCTTATACTACCAATTCATTCAGTTTCTTCGAAATACCGGAAATACGGCTCTGTACTGTACCGTCGAGCTGTACGCCCTCCAGTTCTACGCGAAGTCCGCCAAGAACGGATGCATCTGTTTTCTGAACCAGATACACTTTCTTTCCGCTTAGCTTCTCAAGCTTCGCTTTCAGAGCTTCCATCTGAGTCTCACTGAGCTTCACTGCACTGGTAACCACGGCTTCTGCAATTCTATGTGCACTGTTGTAGCGTCTGATAAACTCTTCGCAGCATCCGGCAAACTCTCTCAGAATCTTGCGTTCACACAATAATTTCAGGAAATTCACCAGATATCTCTCTGCCTGCCCTCCGAAAGCCTCTTCAATCATCTTAAGTCTCTCGTCTTCAGGAATCGCCGGTTCTCCCAGCAATTTCAAATATCCCGGATTCTCCCTGAAAATCTGTCTGACTGCGATCATCTGCTCCATGATCTGTCCATCGAGCTTTTCTTCAGCGGCAAGGTCATACAGACTTCCGCCGTAAACTCTGGCAGTTTTTGTCATGATGCCTCACCTACATTCTCAATAAACTCATCAATCAGTTTTGCATGATCCTCTTCACTAATTTCGCGCTCGATCACTTTTCCGGCAATCTCAACAGCCATACCGCCGATTTCTCCCTTGATCTCGTTGACTGCCTTACGTTTCTCCTGGGCAATGTCTTTCTCTGCCTTTTCTTTCATGGCAGTTACCTGACTGGAAGCCTCTTTAAGCATCTCTTCACTCTGGATAGCAGCTGTTTTCTGAGCTGTCATCACAATGTCATTTGCCTTATTCTTGGCTTCCTGCATATTCTTTTCATATTCCTGTTTCATTGCCTGGGCTTCTTCCTTTGCCTTCACTGCATCCTGGATCTGGGCATCCGCTTTCGCTTTGCGCTTCTCCAGCATCTCATTGATGGGCTTGAAGAGGAAACGTTTGATCAGATATACCTGAATAAAAAGGTTGCAAATCGTCGCTATAAAATTCCACGGCACAATTCCAACTAATTCCTGTACCTGCATGTTTGTAACCTCCTGTCTGTATTTATGCGGATCATTTTCCGGCTGTTGCCGGAATTATCCACAGGTTCCATATCAGATACCGCTTAATCTGTGATATCCGGCATCTCAGCTGTTTTTATCAGCTCAGGAAGTTCATGAACATACCAGGTGCAACGAAGATAAGTAACAGACCGGTTACGAAACCGTAGATACCTGTTGTCTCTGCGATGGCACATCCAAGAAGCATGGTAGAAGTAACATCACCCTTGCACTCAGGCTGACGTCCGATTGCTTCCAGTGCCTTTGCTACTGCGTTACCTTCACCAATACCAGGTCCGATACCTGCGATCAGCGCACATCCTGCTCCAATTGCACATCCTGCTAATGCGATACCTTTTGCCAATAACTGAAAATCCATATTAAAACCCTCCTGTTAAATAATAATCTGCAGCTTTTTCCCCTTTGCTGCGGTATTAATTTTTTCTGCTGTATTCCAGCATTTTTTCGGTTACCACCGTTGCCGTTTTGCTCCGGCAAATCATGTTTCTGCTACTCTTCTGCTGCATTTGCAATATACATTACAGTCAGCATACAGAAAATAAACGCCTGCATAACTCCCGAGAACCAGTCAAAATAGACCGACGTTATCGCAGGTACACCGACATCGAGAATCGGTATCTTTGACAGTACATCTCCCAATGCACCCGGATCAGTCCCAGAAGTGCGGAACTTGCAACTGCCAGTGCCCCATAAATCAGGCCATTGATTACCACACCGGAAAGGATATTTCCGAAATGACGACACGCCATACTGACAGGTGTAGCCAGCTCGGAAAGAATATTAAACGGTGTCATAACTGCGATCGGGGTTGTAAATCCCTTCAGATAACCGCCAAATCCGCTGGTCTTTATCTTCTGTGCTGTGATCATAATGAAAACACAACTGCCCATGCAGCCTCAGTAGAAAGGTCTGCTGTAGGGCTTCGAAGTCCAATCAGACTGATCAGGTTGGAAACCACGCTGGTTGCAAAAAGTGCTGCAACGAATGGTATCAGGTATCTGAATTTCTCACCCATATTTCCGATTACAAAGCTGTTGGCCTTCTCTACAATGAGCTCTGCCACAGCCTGACGTTTGGAAATGTTCTCTTCTTTCAGATCATGTGTCAGCCAGATACACAAACCTGTTATGAGTATCATAACAATCCAGCTTACCACCATTGTCTCACTGATCCTTAATGGTCCGAGAACAGGCACATCAATGGGTAATGTAAAGAATATCCTTGCCCCGCTGATATCCAATTCCATACTCTTTATTCACCTCCCGTCTCTCCCGGTACTGTTCCGGTTTGATATAGAAATACCTATTTGTTAGTATGAAAAATTCCTGCAATTTTAATTCCTGTTCCGGGAAATAAAAGAGGAACGATTCCTGCCACAAAATGAAAACAGGGTGCCACGATTGCCAGGATCACCCACAACATCTGGATCAGCATTCTCTGGGAGTAACTTGCTTTGATCCTCATTCTCGCTGTGTCCTCATCTGTTGCTGCAGCTGCTTTCTGCACTGCAAGTCCCATAAAAAAGAAATTAAGGACTGCCACACATCCTCCCACTGCCCCTCCAAGAAACACCGTATAATCAAACGGTACCTTCTGTGGCATGAAAGCATGCAGCACTCCAAACACGATCCACATCAAAATCAGCCCGATTCCGGTGATGGCAGCTACCTTCCCGGTTTCCTTCTTTACGGCAGGCTGAACATTATCCATAATACTCATATAAATCTCCCTTTCGTTTCTGTATCATTACAGGTGTCTGTTAAACGATACTTTATTTTTCTTCTTTTTGTTCTCTTTCTTCTGCTGTCTGTTAATAGAAAGATAAAATTTATATGCACTGTCCCGGAACCTCCAAGACCAAAGAAAAAACCGGGGATATATACCCATCCGCCAGCTCCGGTCTTAGAAACAATCAGCCAGCATACTGCCAGACATATCAGGACAGGGGTTATGAGAGACAGTCCAAGCTGCGACAACATGGTGACATTTCTGATGATCTCTGACCATTGTTTCATTTTCTTCTCCTTTTTGCTTAATTTTTGCATATATTTTTAAGAATTTATAGTCAAATTTTATCATATATACTTTAAAATTACAATCTTATTAAACAATTTTATCAAATATTTTTTATCCATCCAATATTTTTTTGTTATTTTTATATCGTGTATGTGATTATATCATCAATATAAATCTTTTTATACAGTCAAAGCTTCTTATTTGTTTATATCTTTTATTTCAAAGAAGAAGAGATACAAATAAGGATCCTGCCCGGAAAGTTTTTTATGTTATAGTAACATTTGTTATAATAACACTATGAAGTAATTTCCTCTAACACAAAAAAGCACGAAAACAACTCATCACTGTTTTCATGCTTCCTCTTTCGTATATAATCCTGTTTTATATATAAGTTCGGTATTACCGGTCTGTCTCAGCTGACACATTCTCCCATAGAAAGTCCTCTTAATTAATGCATTTGAGACCCTGAGTATCTCCCCGGAGCGTTTATCTTTAATCCTTATTCTGTATATAAATACCCACTGTAGTCCGGATCATCCAGGCAGTCTGCATCAATCCATGCCGGATTACTCAGTACATTTTTATCGATCACAACAGATTTCTTCGGTGCCGTTGTTTCAACTGCTGCCCAGATCTCTGGTATCCCATAGCATAAGGCTGCTGGGAAACACAGCCAATCTCTTCTCCATTACGGATTGCTTCCTGCTGCTTAGTAGTTGCATCAACCCTACCAGAGCCGGTGCATCATGCTCATCACTCTTCTCCAGATTCAGATACATCTCTGTAATATCTGCATTGGTGCAGAATACACCATCCAGTGTGGGATATTTTTCCAGAACTTCCTTCATGGAAGCCTCCATATCATCTACCTGATCAGAATAAATAGTTTCCACAACTTCAATGTCTCCGTACTTCCCGATATTATTCATGAATCCTTCTACACGATCCTGAACACTCTTTGTCTTCTGCTGTGCGGAAAAAACCGCAACCTTTCCCATCTTTCCGAGTGCACTGCCAAGCTGATAAGCAGCCATCTTTCCTACCTGCACATTATCGGTTCCCCGATATGCCTTCACCAGTTTTTTCTCGGCTACATTAGAATCAAATGCTATAACCGGAATTCCATTCTCCTTTGCAGCTTCAAGCTGTGCCTCACAGGAATCCATGTCACTTGCCGAAATACAAAGAACATCCGGATTCTCTGCGATAACAGCATCTATTGTATTGATCTGAGTCTCTACATCCTCTTCATTATCAGGACCTTCAAACGTCATGGTAATCTGGTCATCTTTTTTATAACCATATGCTTTATTAATTTCCTTTACCGCATCTTCATGCCTTTCTTAACCATCTTCCAGTATTCGCCCTTGACACATTTGCTTACCACTGCGATCCTTGAACCGGCATGGATTTTTATATCTGTATCAATCTCCGGAATCAGTGGACTCTCATCCTCTTCCTTCACTGCTTCTGCCTCTGAATCGGATTCTTCGATAGCGTCTGCCACCAACGGCTGGATTGTCTCTTCCACCTCCGCTCTGCTGCATCCTGTCAGCATTGCCAGTCCTGTCATTAAACTTATCGCTGCTGCCGCCGCTCTTTTCATTTTAATTTCCTCTTCCTTTCAGTGCTATACTGCACATTACAGCAATTTCATAAAATAATGTATAATTTCTGTCAACTAAAAAATCGGTATATGCTCAGTACTCTCACAGAATAATTAACATCGAAAATCACCTATAGCGCTCCTCGTCAAGCGGATATTCGCAATCTGCTTCGCTACGTGGCTCATAACCGAATAACTGCATATTACTTTCTACATTATACACACTTTACGAAATTCGTCCAGAGATTTTACACATTTTTCACTTTTATACATCAAAAATTGCGCTATATCAATGTCTTTTGAATGCCATACCTGCAGGCTGCACCTGAAACTCCAACTGTTTCTTTGTCACCGGATGCTGAAATCCCAGTTTTGCAGAACAGAGAGCCAGCGGTTCCTGACTATTCTGACCGGGATTATACTTTCTGTCACCAACCAAAGGCATTCCGGCATGCGCCATCTGCACACGAATCTGATGATGCCTGCCTGTATCCAGATCAATCCGAATCAGATTTCTTTCGCCACAATCCTGTGCATCTTCCTTATTTTTCCAGGTTTCCAGAACTTCATAAGACAATATCGCCTTTTTTGCTCCGGAAGTCCCTCCCTCAACCACTGCAGAGCTGTTGGTCCTGCCATCCTTCTTCAGCCAGTCCACCAGTTTTGCACTCTTCACTTTCACTGTTCCTTCTGTAACTGCAAGATAAGTCTTCTTTATTTTTCCCGCTGTCATCTGTCTGCTGAGATCTGCTGCTGCCTTCGGATTCAGGGCAAATACAAGAACCCCCTCCACCGGCTGATCCAGGCGATGGATAATACCCAGATACGGCATCTTACCCGGCACCTTCTGAGCAATATAATTCTTCAAGAGGCTCTCCATATCCATACTGCCAACCCGCGCATTCTGAACTGCAAGCCCTGCCGGTTTGTGACAGACCAGAATATCTTTATCTTCATATAAAATATAATCTCTGATATCTTTTATCCACATAAAAAAACTCTCCTTTTCATGGAGAGTATATCCTAAAATTCCATTTCACGCAATAAACGAATATATAACGAATATATATGAATACAATTTGAAAACGGTCATCACTTTTTACTTTTCCTGATTTCAAAAATGATGACCGCTTCAATGTTCTTCGTTATTCAATTTATTTTCCTCTTAGTATTCTTTCTATAATAAAATAATATGTTATTTACAAACTACTTTATAAGTTCACTATTAAATTTTTCTATGTTTATTTAAAATTCCTATTCTGTTTCCTGCTCATAATCCATATGTACTGTTTATAATCTGATCCATTCCTGCTTTTATGCTTTTATGATATCAGTTATTCAGTTCATCGGAACTTACTTAGAAAGTTTTATAGATTTTAAATTATAATTTCACGTATTATAATTTATTTTTCATTTATGAAATATCGGATACACTTTTTCATTATTTTTCGTGCTAAGCAATCATAAACCTAACTTCTTAAATTCACAACTGTTTAATTTCCTTATGTGCTTTTCATATTTATCGAACATTAATGGCAGATGTTCTGAATTATGTAAAGTATCACTGAAAAAGTACCTTAATATTTCTCTCAATATCCTGTAATTTTATATACCGGATATTCTTCTGATGCAGGATTTCAAACCATATACTTAAACTTCTATATGCCTCTCAAAACATCGTTCTTACCTTCAGTTTATCTGTTACCTGAACCTCTGCTTTCAGGCTAACTACTGAGATAAGGGTTATGCTCTTCCGGTAAATATTTCTTTACACATTTACCAAAATCCCTGTATCAGGTCTGCAACAGATATTCAATATAAGTTATCGCTTCTATAATACCTTTGATACATTCCTTCCTTATTAATCAGACTGTGCGTATGCTCTTATATTATATAAGGAAAATACTTTTTTATAATCTCCGTATCAGGTCTTTCTTGCAGGAAATGCGATACCCGTCACTCTCATATTGATGGAGTTATAAATTCTTTCCCAATGGAATCACCCGAACCTTTCTTTTATTTTCATCCTTTTCATTGGAACATTTATATATGCTATGAATTGAATGAATTTCTTTGATTGTTTAATTCGTTTTCTTGTTTCTTTTGATGGTGTTATAATAACACTCTCGTTATTATTTGTCAATACATTTTTACATTTTATTTTAATATTTTCTGTTTATCTTTGTCTTATTTGCATTAATTTTACAATATTTTTATTTATTTGATAATTTTCAGACTATTTATCTTTCTCCGCCGCAGTATATTCTGCCCGGAGGGCTCTATTATATCTATAGCAATCCTCGTAAATAATGCATTTAAGACAGTTCGGCAGAGTGCGAAAGACAAGGAAGATATCTGCAGGCGTGCTGACGCACGGCAAAGATATCTGACGCAGGATTTCACACTCTGATGGGCTGGATTAAGATGCATTATTTTAGAGAATTGCTATAATAAAGATGCAGCCACTCTCAACATAAAGAGAGGATAGCTGCATCTTCATCACTTCCTATTTTCGATTATAATTAATCAGGCATCCCTTAAGGATAATCTCACGCTCATCATCCGTAAGCTCCCCAAGAGCCACTTCAAACTCCTTCAGTCCCTCAGCACCGACAACATATCCCCGGATCACATCATCCTTTTCTTCCACTGCCTTACGAATCTGTGGGAAGAACAGATAATCTCCGTTTGCAAACGGAAGCTCCCCTTCTTTAATCAGGAATGGAAGCATACCCCAGTTGATCAGATTGGAACGGTACCTCTTTGTCGCATACTCATTGGCAATATTTGCCCATCCGCCAAGCACTTTCTGACAGGAAGCAGCCTGCTCACGCGCAGAACCATCACCTGGTTTCACTGCAAAGATCGTACTTCCCACACCAAGATTTTCCTTGCTTACATTCGGATAATCCTTTTTGATCACATCCATTACAGGTTTCATCTCCGGTAATGCCTCAACCGGACATTTTCCTTCCTGAATAGCCTTCTGAGCTTTCTGAACTTCTTTCGCACGTCCTACATAAGCAGGATCTTTTCTGGAAAGTGTAAACTCAGCCAGTCCAAGTGGATTAGAACGATAAGAAGATGTCTCACCGGACGGGATCAGTTCATCTGTTGTAGTAACCGGATCATGGATCTCAGAAACAACCTTCACGATCAGATTCTCCGGAAGTGCAGCCATCTCCGGCCAGTCCTTAATATTCGGACCAAACTGGATCTCTACACCCGGATCAGCTATACCCTTGCTGTCAAATACACGATTGTCATAAATTGTCTTATCAAAGAAATATTTCTGTCCTGTATAACCACCCGTATAATCCTCTGCTGAAGTCAGGAAACCTTTGTTTGCTGCAGTTGCCGCAATAGAACGTGCGTCCATAAGTGCAACAGAAGAAATCTGGCCATTCTGGATTTTGGAACCTTCGCGGTTCGGGAAGTTTCTGGTCGTATGACGGATACTGAATGCATTATTTGCAGGAGTATCCCCTGCACCAAAGCAAGGTCCGCAAAAAGCAGTCTTCACAACAGCTCCCGTTTCAAGAAGTCCTGCCAGAACACCATTCTTAGCCAGTTCCATATAAATCGGAGTACTTGCCGGATATACACTCAATGTGAAGGCATCTGCACCAATGCTCTTGCCTTTAAGGATATCAGCTGCTGCACAGATATTTTCAAATCCACCACCTGCACACCCTGCGATGATTCCCTGTTCTACATAAAGTTTACCATCAATTACTTTGTCTCTTAATGTATATGGAACTTTTCCATCAAGCTGATCTGTGCTTTTTTCTCAACATCTGCCAGAATATCATCCAGATTTGCTTTCAGTTCATCAATTGTATATGTATTGCTTGGATGGAATGGCATAGCAATCATTGGTCTGATCTCACTCAGATCAATCTCTACACAGCCATCATAGTATGCTGTTTCACCTGGTTTCAGTTCTTTGTAATCTTCACTTCTGCCATGGATCTCATAGAATTCCTGAATCTTCTCATCTGTCTGCCAGATAGAGGAAAGGCAGGTGGTCTCTGTTGTCATTACATCTACGCCAATTCGGAAATCAGCACTTAAATTTGCAACACCGGTCCTACAAATTCCATAACTTTATTCTTCACATATCCGTTTGCAAAAACCTTGCCGATAATCGCAAGCGCAACGTCCTGAGGACCTACGCCCGGACGAGGAGAACCGGTAAGATAAATGGCAACGACGCCTGGCATATTGATATCATAAGTCTGGGAAAGAAGCTGCTTTACAAGCTCCGGTCCGCCCTCACCCATTGCCATGGTTCCCAGTGCGCCATATCGTGTATGGCTGTCTGAACCGAGGATCATTTTACCGCCTGCTGCAAGCATTTCTCTTGCAAACTGATGGATAACCGCCTGATGGGGCGGTACATATACGCCGCCATATTTCTTGGCACAGGTAAGTCCAAACATATGATCATCTTCATTAATAGTTCCGCCTACTGCACAGAGTGAATTATGGCAGTTTGTCAGTACATATGGCACCGGAAATTTCTCAAGGCCTGAAGCACGTGCAGTCTGGATAATTCCGACAAAAGTGATATCATGAGAAGTCAGTTTATCAAATTTAATCTGAAGTTTCTCCATATTTCCGGAAGTATTGTGTGCTCTCAGAATTGAATAGGCAATTGTACTCTTTGCAGCTTCCTCTTTGGAAACAGGAAAATCTGCCTGATTCTCCGGAACAATCTTCTGACCATTCAGCAAATACACACCGGTATCGTATAATTTCATAATGTCTCCTCCATTCTGTTTTTTTGCATATCACAAATGCAGTTATGGAACTCACCTTATCCACACCAGTCTTCAAATTTCCAGATGAAAACTGATTTTCTCCTGAACCGGCACTTTGACACGCTAATTTATGGAAATTTAGGTTTTATTATAGAATATTCCACCGGAATAATCAAGCCTAAGACTATAAGTATTTTGCTGTTGCTTTTCACTTTCTTTACTTTCCCGCAAAAATCCGCTATACTGGGAATCACTTAGAAAATGAGATTTCTGCCGCCTGTGGCAGTTCTGACAGGGAGGTATTACCAATATGTTCCGTTTATGGGGAAAATTATGGAAAAATAATCATTTACTGAAAGATACTGTAATCTGCGATGACTCCGAAGATACGCGGACCCACAAGATTTTTCGTGGTCTGGAAAGTATCTGTTATGAAATGGATCTGGGAAACCCAATCTGGCTGGAATCTACAGTCAGACATTTTAAGAAACATGGAAAAGCCAGATTTTATCAGGATAATTTTATAGAGCAGATTGATTTTGATTATCTGGAGATCCAGGTAATTGAAGAGGATGACGAATAATAAATTATTCTGTCTTAAAATGTGTACAGGATCAGAAACTTTACATTGCCATATTGTTTCTGATCCTGTGTATCTCATTTGCAGTGAATTTTCATGTCTTTATTTCATAAATTCTCTTATGATTTCTCTCATAATCTCATCTTCCTCGGGTGTAAGCATTCCGCTGAAATGGCTTCCTGCTGCTGCAGTCTGGCGGATACTGTCCGCAATATGTTCAACGATTTCCTCTTTTACAGCTTCGTCAGCCTTCTCCGGCACCGGCACTTCTTCTACATGTGCGGGCATGTTCCACATAATCAGAAAAAGAATTCATCAGAAGTTCTTCTCTGTATGTAAAATCCAGCGCCTGTCTCAGCAAAAGCAATGCTGTCGAATGATCGCAGCCACATAAAGATATGCCAGCGGCATTCCGTCCCATCGTACATCTTTGGAATACAGGAAAAAAGCCAGTCCAAGAAAAGCGATACAGAAAAGTGACGGATACCAGACAAACCGGTTCATACGGTTCAACAGCCTGTCTCTTGTTTTCCAAAGATTTGTCCATTTCTCTTTGAGATTTGATTTAACCTCTGTATTTTTTCTGATCATTCTTCGGTAGGTAAGATGTGTGGTCAGCATCCCCAGTGCTCCCAGTCCGCCCATTAACATCATGGCATACAGCAGGAAATGCAGTTCCATAACTTTCTCCAGCATAACATCCTCCTCACTTGAACAGATAAAACTATCTGCTTCGCTGCCTGCTCATAAACTGACAGGATTATTATACTGCTGTTTCCGGTATCATGGAACTAAAATCGCTCATCAAATTCTCTCATAAAAAGACAAAAGTGTTTACATATTTTCCAGTTTCGTAACTACCTCTTCAAACTTCATAAAATGGGAAGCTTTCACAAGAATAGTGTCACCATCCTGTACATAACCTTCCAGATGCTCCAGCAGACTTTCTCTGTCCGGCTCATAGATTACTTTCAGGTCCGGATTTGTCCGCTGTGCTCTCTCTGCCATATTTCTGCACAGTTTACCTGTACAGATAAGAACATCAATATCACATTTTCCGGCATGCTCTCCTACCTCCTCATGAAGCTGAACTTCATTCTCTCCAAGTTCACCCATATCGCCAAGGACTGCTATTCTGCGTCCTGCACCATCCTGCAGAACATCCAGAGAGGCTTTCATGGACATGGGATTTGCATTATAGCAGTCATCTACGATCAGAAATTTATCTGTTTCGATCATTCTGAAACGACCGCTGATCGGCTCCAGGCTCTCGATTCCAGCTTTGATCTGCTCAGTTGTAAGTCCATAAATATTTCCAACTGCAGCTGCTGCCAGCGCATTATATACCATATGGCGCCCCGGCATCGGGATATCAACTGTAAATGCAGTATCCCCCAGATGAATGGTGCAGGTCATTCCCTTTAAACCTCTGCTTACAATCTTATCACCGTAAACCTGACATTCATTACTCATTCCGAAAAATACAGGTTTTATCTTTTCATATTCTTTTACTGTGATAAGCTTGTCATCATCGCCATTTAATACAATATGTCCCTCCGGTCTGAGGAATTTAAAAATCTCTGTCTTTGCTTTCAGAACACCATTTCTGTCTCCCAGATTCTCCAGATGGCAGGTACCGATATTCGTGATCACGCAGGTATCCGGTCTTGCAATCTGCGCAAGTCTGGTCATCTCACCGAAATCACTGATTCCCATTTCCAGAACTGCAATTTCATCTCCATCACGCAGACGAAAAACTGTGAGAGGCAGACCAAGTTCATTGTTAAAGTTGCCCTGTGTTTTCAG